>JAEIGA010020043.1_pt1 | contig 10190 bp, 12 predicted proteins | sample 9270691 | NCBI WGS metagenome assembly JAEIGA01 (sample SAMN17057246, study PRJNA624740) | gut metagenome | biome: biome; isolation source: fecal sample | host: Bos grunniens | place: China: Xizang | collected 2019
AAATATAAAGTCAATGACAAAAAGATACATAATATTTACATTATTAAACTTTTTATATCAAGTAATATCAGTTATTACAAGAAATGCTAGTATAAACAATATAGAAAATTCGTTTATAGTAACATTAATACTGAATATTGATTATATTATAATGTTATTAATATCCTATAATGTATATTTTAAGATTGGAGGTGAAAAAGTATGGAACCGCTACCAGGAGGAGGAAGTTGGTTTATTTTCGCAAATGAAAGTAAACTTAAAAAAATCGCTGAAAAAATTGCAAGAAGACTTGCATAATTTCAAGAAGCAAAATAAAGAAACAAAATTAACCATTATTATTTATTTTATATTAAGTTTTATATGGAATATATTAACAGTACTTATAGTATTGATAATAGCACAGTTAAATCATACTTTTATAGAATGTTTATTCATTTTAACATCCTTTTGGATTACTAAGCACACTTTTGGCAAAGCATTCCACCTATCTAGTATGGCACATTGTTTTGTGGTATCTAATGCAACATATTATGTTTTAAATAGAATTACAACTCCTATTGGAATAAGTATTTTAATTCCGATAATGTTAGGAGTAGGCTTATCTTATGTAACTTCTAAATTCGTAAGAAAAGCATATAAGCCATTATATAGAGGTATGCCAAAAGACTTATTTGAAGAAACAATCTTAAAAGTAATTGACAAGGATAGTGATAAATATAAAATTTGCTACGAATATTATATAAACAAGAAAAGTGCATTAACTTTATCTATGAAATATAATTATTCAGAAGCGGGTATTAGAAAAATACTTAATAAAGTTAATAACAAAATAAAAGGACTAAAATAGTCCTTTTTTCTATGTGTATCAATTTGTATCATATAAAAACTGTATTATTAAGGTAGAAAGGAGAGGACAAAAAACTATATGTTTGTTTAAAACGCAAATTATTAGTAGAATATTGCCCTCTCTTTTCATATAGGAGGAAAAAAATATGTATGGGAACTCATATCAAAATTATTATAACAATAATTTAGCACAACAAAGTTTAAGTGAAAGAATTGATAGCCAAATAGCGCAATTAAGCCAAATGAAAGAACAAATTAAGAATAATACACAACAACCTGCAATAAATCAAACTTTCCAACTTGCACCTACAAATAATCATACAATGAGATTTGTTAATACTATTGATGATGTTAATAAAGAAGTTGTTTATATTGATACACCGTTTTTTAGTAAAGATATGTCAGTTGTATGGATTAAGAATGCAAAAGGTGAAATTAAAACCTACGAATTAAACGAGATTATTCCAAAAGATAGTAAAGATATACAAATAGAATATTTACAATCACAAATTGAGGAATTGAAAGGAATGATAAAAAATGATGCAAATGTTACAAATGTTGTTACAAAACAAAATGCAACAGATACCAAACCAAATGATAACACAAATGGAACGACAATTAAAAAGAACGAACCCACAAGCATTCAAAAGGTATCAAGAAGCAAGAAAGAGCAATAATCCAAATGATTTATTAAATGAAACTATCAATGGTTTTAACCCACAACAAAGACAACAATGGGAACAAATTATGGGTATGTTTAATCAACAACAAAAATAAACCTATTTGTAGGTTTATTGGAGTGTATATGCTAGTTATGTACATTCCAATAAGTCTATAAACTAGCGATAGATTTATAGAAAGGAGAAATGATTTATGAACGGAGGTATTCAACCAACTGTAGAATTGGCTACAAACAATGGTAACGGTGGTTTCTATCCATATCCTGTTTATCCAATGATGAGCGGTGGATTTGGTGGAAACGGTGGTTTCGGTGGCTATGGCAGTGACATTATCTGGGTTATTTTACTTTTAGCGTTATTCGGCTGGGGTAATAACGGAAATGGTAATGGTGGTTTCTTCGGTGGCAATAGTTTTGATGATGGCTATGCTTGGTTATCTAATGGTCAAAAAGACATTATGAACCAAACAAGTGATGGTTTCAATTCATTACATTTAAGCAATCAAATTGAAGGTGTAAGAGATGGTATTTACTCATTATCTAACCAATTATGTAACTGTTGTGCAGATATGAACCAAACTGTTTCAAACGGCTTCTATAATGCAGAAATTTCTAACAACAATAGACAAATGGCTAATATGAACCAATTATTTGATTTGAGCCGTCAATTCGCTGATTGTTGCTGTGAAAATCGTTTAGGCATTGCCAACTTAACTAGCACTGTCATAAGTGAAAACTGTGCCGATAGAGAAGCACTTTCTAATGGAATTAGAGATATAGTTAGTAACCAAACTGCTAACACTCAACGCATATTAGACCAATTATGTGCTGATAAGATTGATGCTAAGAACGATAAAATAAGAGACCTTGAAAGACAATTAACAATGGCTGATTTAAGGGCTTCACAAATCGCACAAACTGCACAAATAAGAGCAGGACAAGTTGAAGAAGTTGACGCATTATATGATAGACTTTCTAACTGCCCAGTACCTACTACACCAGTTTATGGTAGACAACCAATATTCACTTGCCCAAATAATAATGGATGTGGATGTGGTGGATTTAACACAACAAGTCAATTTATTTAATAGCATATAGTCGATTACGACACACTCGATTACGAGAACTTGCTAATTTATAGAGAATAAGCAAGGGCTTATTCTCTTTTATTTTAATTTGAAAGGAGAAAGATTAAATATGATAGAAACAATTATAAATGAACCATTAGCATTACCAAGTAATGCAAGTCCAATAACTTTTGATGAAACTGATATAAGAACAAGGTGTGCTTCTTGTTGCGGTTGGTTAGATTATTCAAATGGTAATCCTAATTTTAAAATATTTGGAAATGGTTATACAGGATATTATGATGTAGAGTTTAGTGCTTCAGTAAGTACGGCAAATGCTGGTGTGGTTGCTGTTGCCTTATTTCAAGACGGAGTAATCATTCCCGACACAATTCGTGCCGTAACTATTGCAACAGCCGATGATTATGAAACTATATCATTTGACAAGAAATTAAGAGTATGCCCTAGAGGAACAACAAATATTAGTGTACAAAGTGTGCCAAGCATTCCGACACCAACTGACCCTACGACACCAATATCAACTACACAAGCAATTATAACTAATGCGACATTTAGTATAAGTAGACTTAATAAATAATGAACAACAATGATTTAATAAATAAACTCGGTTTAATACTTCAAGCATTAAGCCTTGAAATATTATTTAAAGATTATAATAATACCGATTTAATGCAAGAGTTACAAAAACAAGATACGCAATACTTTGAAGTCATTATTAAAAATCAAGAAGAAATACTAACCCTTTTAAGAAAGGAGGAAGATTGTGGAAGAAAAACTAATTGAAAAAACAGAAGAAAAAATAAAGGAAATATTAGAGGAAGATATTAACCCAAATAATTTAGAATATTTATATAAATTAACCAAAATAAAACATATAGCAAAGGAGGATAAAGATATGTACGGAAATTATGGAAATTATGGTGCTAACTATGGAAGAAGAGGCTATGGTGAAGGATATGGTAGAGGCGGAAATTATGGTGAGTATGGCGAAGGTTCATACGGAGAATATGGTCGTGGAAACTATGGTCGTAGAGGAAGAGATGCAAGATACCGTGGTGACGAATATTTAGATAGAATGTCAGGCGAATACGGAAGATATCAAGAAAGCCGTGAAAGATATGGTGCAGGAGAAGAAACTGACAAATCATTTCATTATATGGTTAAAGCCCTTGAAGACTTCGTTATGGTATTAAAAGAAGAAGCCGAAACACCTCAACAAAAGCAACAATTAATGGAAGCATTACAAAATAGTATGAGATAATATGTATAAGTATTATAACAATAATGCGCTAGGCTTATTTGAAAACGATTGTACAGTTCGTTCTATATCAACTGCCACAGGTAATAGTTGGGACGATACTTACGAGCATTTAAGCAATATTGCAAGACTACAAGGAACTATGATGGACGATGGCGAATTTATAAGAAATTATTTAGATGAAAGATATGAAAGAATTAATAATATACCTAGAACAGTAGGAGAAGTAGCAGGTGCATACCCTGATAATGTATTATTAATAACAATGATGGGGCATATAGTATGCTCAAAATACGGTGTAGTTTATGATAGTTTCGATTGTAGGAATAGAATTGCAGAATATTGTTGGAAAGTAAAATAACATATTGACATAAGAATAAAAATATGATATTATTAAATTGCGAGTGAAGTTAGATTATGGCTTGACCGTATTAACAACATTCGCTTTCTTTTTAAAATATTTTATAAGAAAAAAGATAGAAATTAATCTATCTTTTTTTGTTTATCTAACCAAGTTACACCAACAGCATAGGCTGACCATATATCTTTTTTAAATCCATAGAACCATCCTGGCTCTTTTTTAGTTCCAACATCTCCAAATCTATCTATCAATGCTTGTCTTATATTACTATCTTTTGCTTTCATAGAATAACACAAATTCATTTTTTCTTCTTTTCTATAGATATATTCAAAATTAGGGCAAGTTCTTGCTTGAACAAATCTACCTATCCATACACAAGTATCAAATACACTAGCACCAACTGCCATTCCATACGAAGCAATCATTTCAATTATTATTTCATCATACCTTAATTCTATAATTTTCATAAGCATTTGTACATTACTTATTTTACCAAATTCAATAGGTTTGTATGTTTCTTTTTCGATTATACAATATGCGCTTTCTATATTGCCTGGGTCGATTGCTAAAATATAACTATTTTTCATTTTCTCATCTCTTTCTCTACTTTTAGTTTAAATTCTACCATTTTTATCTCTTGCTGTATTTCTTTCAATCTTTTAAATAATCTTGTTCTCGTGCTTTCGCTACGATAATATCTATCAAGGTTTCTTTTTAAACTTGTTTCTTCCAATTTTAGTTTAGATAATCGGTCGATTAATTTGTCATTCATAGTGTACCACCTTACTGTAATTTTAACACAAATTGACTATTTAATCAAATTGTGATACTATTTTTATAGTTAGGAGGCTAAACAATGAGTTTGAAAGAGGATAATCTTGAAATTCAAAAAACTAACCAAAACGATTTAAGAAAATTAGAACAATTCTATGTAGAAGGCAAAATTGATAATATGTTAGCAACTATACAGGGAAGAAAAGAAGAATTAGTAAATGAAATGATTGAATATGCAAAAAAACACGAAGTTGAATGTAAATGGACTAAAGATGGTGACCCTATAGATTGGAAAGTTGAAATAAATCCTATAGTCATATCTAATTATTTTTTTAAACCAATTATACCAATTTCAAGTCAAGAACCTGTGTATAACGCTGAAAAATTAGGAATGGTATTTGATTACTATTGCGAATTATTAATGGAAGTAAATGATAAAATAGGAAATTTCCCTAGTTCATTAACATTATTTTGTAAATTTGCAGGAATAACTATGAATACATTAAGAAGATGGAAAAATAGTGATGATTATAGTATGCGTGTAATAGTAGAGAAAATTTATGACCAAGTGGGTGATGAAAATATCACTATGTCACAAATGGGAGTAGTTAGAGAAAGAAGTACAATTTTTAAGATGAAATCTCAAAATGAAATGGTAGAAAAAGCCCAACCAAATGTAAATATAAATGCTAATATAGTTGATGTTGATATGGATAGAATACAAGAAAGATTAAGTAAATATTCTCAATATTCAAATAAGAAAGGCAAATAATGTATGGATAGTAAACAAATATACGAAGCAATCGACCAAACATTAACAATATTAAGAAACAATTTTAAATATTCATTTGGTAAAAAAATAAGTTACGATGAAATATTTGAAATGATGAAAGATTTGTACGCTTTGTTTTGTAATTTCGAAAGTAATACAAAAATATGTGGAGAATTAGCGACAGCGAGATATATCCCATTGTTGGATTTACTTATTAAGATAGATACAAACCCTAATCATTTAGTTGAATATGAAAAACACCTGAAAAATGCGTATAAATTAGGTGCTAGGGTAAGTTTAGAACATTATATGGTGTATCGTGAATGGGATGAACCTGAAAATGAGAAGTTTTTTGAACCGAGATATAACATATTAGTTGGTTATATACATTATTTACAAGAATTAGAATGTAATCCTAAATTTACTACTTTAATATTTAATGCACCTTCTGGTTATGGTAAATCATTTCCAAAGAAAATAAGTGAAGCGTGGAGTTTTGGAATTGATGATACGGGTGCTATGCTTTCTTTATGTTCAAACGATGATGTCGTTAAAAGTGGTAGCCGTACAGTAATAGATGAAATTAAAAGTGAAGCATTCGGCGAAGTTTTTCCAAAAATGAAATGGAACGAAGACGATAAAGACTTCTTCTTAAAAGAAACTGATGAAAAGTGGAAATTAAGAGATTGTAGATTGCCGTTTAGTTATTACGCTAAAACTACGCAAGCCAATGTTGTAGGTTCAAGAGCAAGTAAGAATATACATATAGACGACCTTTATCCAGATTATAAAGAAGCAATGAACCAATCGTTAAATCAATATTATTACAACAAATCAATAACAGTATGGGAAAAGCGTTTTGTTCAAAATAAAATACCTAAAGTATGTATAACTGGAACATTATGGGCTAGTGGTGATTATATAGATTTAAAAATACATCAATTATTAAAAGAACACAATTTTAAAAAGCATCCCAAATACAAATACACATTAATTAGTGAAGATGGTTCTTGCGCAATAATTCAAGTTCCTGCTTTAGATTATGAAACAGGAGAAAGTACTTGCCCTGAATTAAAATCAACTGAAGAATTGTTAAAAGAAAAAGCAAATATGGAAGAATACTTGTGGGAAACAAACTTCCAACAAAGACCAACAAACCCTGAAAGTTTAGGATTTAGTTATGAAAAATTGAGAACATATCATACAATTCCTCAAACGGATTATAATGGTGCTTATTCAGTAATAGATGCTACTAGAAAAAGTGGTAAAGACTTCTTTGCTATGCCAATATTCAAAAAAGTAGAAAACGATAATGTATGTGATTATTATTTAAGAGATTGCTTGTTTACAAGAACTGCTACTAAAGATATGTATTTAGATATAGTGGAAAAAATAGCAGAATATCATATTATTAAACTTGTAATAGAAAGTAATGTTACAAGTGAATTAAAACAAAATATAGAAAGAATATGTAAAGAAAAAGGTATTCTTTGCCCTGAAATAGATGAAAAATACAATACAATACCTAAACCAACAAGAATAGAAAACGAAAAACACATAATAAAAAAACAAATGGTTTTCCCTGAAAAAGGTATGTATGGTGCTAATACTGATATGGGTAGATTTATGGATAACTTGACTACATATAATGCTACAGGTTCAAATCCTAACGATGATGCGCCAGATGCTTGTGCATTGTTTGGAAGTGAGATAATAGAAGAGAATAGCGTTTCTCAAATTGCAGAACCTTTAGACTTCGTAAGACAGTTTATGTAACTGTCTTTTTTGTAAAATATTGTAAATTTTGTGTAAATTTGACAAAAACTTCAAAAAGGTGTACATTTATTATTTGGGAATAATATAGAGGTAAAGGAGTTGAATTAATGAAAACATTTGGGAGAACAACCATTTATGCAAACTATACTGAAAAACAACTTCTTGAAGGTACTCCAGAACAAAGAGAAGCAAAGGTACTAGATATATTAAATAACAGTATAGACATACATAGTAGAAATAAAAGTGAAAGTATATATTTACATAGATATTTATACGGCGACCAAGATATTAAAAATAAAAAGAAATTAACAAGAACAGAAATAAACAATAAAGGTGTTGAAAACTGGGCTTGGGCATTTATGGATTGGAAAAAAGCCTTCTTATTAGGGAAACCAATTCAATATGCGCCATTAAACGATGTCGCTAATGAGGAAATATCATTATTAAATAGTTATAATACATACGAAGATAAAGACCAATTAGACCAAGATATATATGAAGATATATTTACAGTGGGTAGAGGATTTAGATTTATTAATTACAGCAAGATTAATGAAGACGATGAAGCACCATTTGAATTAATAAATTTAGATTTTACTAATACAGAGGTAGTATATTCAAGTTCAATAGGACACGAACAATTATTATCTTTTGTTTCAACAAGTAAAAGGTATATTCCTCAAGAGGTAAATCCTAAAACAGGAAAGCCTGAAAATAAACCTAGAGATTATAACGAATACACTATATATACTAGAAATATGGAATATGTAGTAAATGATTTAACAGGTAATTTACAAATAATAGATAGAAAACCTATTATTCAAAATATTCATTTAATAACTGAGTATTACTTTAATAGAAGAAGAATGAGTTTCTTAGAAATATGTAAAGACATATTTGATGATATAAACTACATAGAAAACCTTGATAAAGATGATATTGAAGGATTTGTAAACTCAATAATGGTATTTACAAATGCTGAAGTTAATGAACAAGGTATGGAAGCAATAAAGAAATTTGGTGCTGTATCTATTAAATCTACTGACCAAAAGAAAGCAAGTGTAGAATTATTACAATCAAGGCTTAAATCATTAGACACACAAATTTATTATCTAAGAAAGTTAAGCGCATTACATTCAATATTAAGTGTTCCTGAAGCAACACAAAGTGGAGAAGTAAGTAATGCTGAAACTGGTAAAGCCGTATTAACAGGTCAAGGATTTACAAGTGCAAGTGTTAGAGTAGAAAATGAAGAAAAATCATTTAAGAAATGTGATAGAAATGCGCTTAAAGTTGTTCTTAAGATTTGTAAGAATGCTAGCGATAGTAATATTAAACAATTAAAAGTAAGTGATATAGATATTAAATTTAGTAGAGATTTAAGTGATAACTTACTTGTTAAGACGCAAGCGTTAAATAACTTAATGACAGCAAATATTCCACCACAAATTGCAAATGCAGTTATAGGACTATTCAGTGACCCTGTATCTGTCACTAGACTTCAAGAAGCATATATGGCTCAAAAACAATTATTAGAGCAAGAAATAAATAACCAAAAAAACAGCAATAACAAAATCAATGAACAAAATAACGAAATCGAAGATATTGCTAATTTACAACAACAAGAGCAATAATGCTCTTGAATATGTCGGGCGAGTGAAACAGTTTACACGATAGGCTCATACCCTATAAACAATAGGTGCAACCCCTATGCCCGAAACCAATTAAGGATATAACATTTGGATTGCTTACGAATGTTATACATATATATCTCTAATAGGTTTGTTAGTTGTCCGATAACAACTATTCGTTAAGGAGGAGAAATTATGGATAGAGAAAAAGCAAGAGCAATATTAGGAGAGGAAGCAACAGAAGAACAAATTACTAATTTACTTAATAATTGGCATCTTGACGAAAATGCCAAAGTTAAAGAATTAGAAAATCAAATTAATTCATTAACTGCTGAAAATAGTAAACATAGTGATTATGATGAAATTAAAGCAAAACTAGATGAAATCAATAAGGCTAATATGAGCGAACAAGAAAAACTTGAACAAATGAAGAAAGAAACTGAAACAAATCTTCGTAATTCAAGAATAATTGTTAATACTGCGAAAGCAAAAGAAATATTAGCAGGATTAAATTTAGATGATGATTTAATTTCACTAGTAGTTAGCGATGACGCTAATAAGACTATAGAAAGCGCTAACAAATTAAAAGCAAAATTTGATAGTCAAAAAGAAACAGTTGCAAAAGAAACAAAAGAAAGTCTTACAAACATAGACTTAAAACCTAATCTGACAAATGTTAATCAAAATGACAATGTTATGACATTTGATAAGTTCAGCAATATGAGCGATGAAGAACAAATCAAGTGGATGAACGAAAATCCAAACGGATTAGAAAATCTAAATTAATTAAATAAAAGAAGGAGAGATATTAAATGGAAAAATTTAGAGGTAAAATATTTAATGAAGAAGTATTTGAACAATATACTAAAAAATTACCAAGTACAAAAGAAAATTCATTAATCAAAAATGGTTTATTCAAAAATGTAAACAAATATAAAGCAAAATTTGCAAATCAAACAGGTGGATATGCAGTTGTAGAACCAATCGAGGGTAGAATTGGTGGAA
>JAEIGA010020044.1_pt1 | contig 10190 bp, 14 predicted proteins | sample 9270691 | NCBI WGS metagenome assembly JAEIGA01 (sample SAMN17057246, study PRJNA624740) | gut metagenome | biome: biome; isolation source: fecal sample | host: Bos grunniens | place: China: Xizang | collected 2019
TAAAACTTGATTCTTTCCAAATATGAAATCATCAGGATCATAATCCTTAGTGTGTTCTTTAAGAAACTGTATATCATCATCTGGCATAATCACATTTCTTATTGATGCCTTTGTTTTTGGTGTTTGGAGTATTAACCCTTTACCTTTTATTTTAGTGGTGCAACTCTTTTTAAGAACTCCATTTGAACTTTAGTGATTCCATCATTTGATATCTCTGTCATTGTAACCTTATGCTTACGTTCATCACTTGTTCCTAGTATGTAGTCAAATGATACATCAAAGAACTTTGATAAACGTTGTAAGTGGTCTAAATTAAAAGGTCTTTTCCCTGTTTCTAAAGATGAAATAGTAGTGTAACAAATTCCCACCTTATCAGCTAACTCTCTCATAGTTAAATGTTTTTCTGTTCTTAATAATTTTAAATTATTCATAATAATACTTCCTTACATATCGATTTTATACAAATCGTAAACAAAATAAATATTTTTTAGCAAAATGCAAAGTTTTTTTAATATTTTACAAAATTTATGTTGACAAACTGCTTACAAGTGGTAAAATATAGGTGTAGTTAGCAAAACGCTAACGCAGGAGGAAAAGGGAAATGGAAAAAACAATGTATCAATCAATTATGGTGAAACTAATTACAGTACTAAAGGTGAAGTAACAATTAAGACAGATAGCAAAAAGGCTTTAAAAAAGGCTTTAGCAGTAGTTTTCGGTGACAATGCTGATTGTTATATGGAATTAGCAATCAATACAGGAAGCGGTTATGAATTAGCCTTATCACCAAATTATGCTATAGAAGTTTTTAATAATTTATAGGAGGACAAGAACATGAAAGAATTTAGATTTGTAGTAAATGGTAAAGCCAGTGCATGGCGTAGTATTAAGAATTTGACAGTTGCATTGATGAATTACTTTGCCGATTCATTCAATGAATACTTTGAAGATTGGTATATCGAATATCGATAGAAAGGAGGATTCTAGCAGTGCAAGAGTTTAACAAAGTTAAGTCTATTAGAGTTGGTGCAGGTATCACACAAGAACAAATGGCTGAGGCTTTAGGAATGTCAATTCCAACATACAAAGCCAAAGAGGATGGAAAGCGTGATTGGAAGTTATCTGAAATGAATAAGTTTACGGATGCAGTAAATGAAGCTACAGGTGGTAGCTATTCAACAAAGGATTTATTTTTTTAATCTATTTGTTAGCAAAATGCTAAATATGGTGATTATATGGAAATGACTATAAGGGAATTAATAGAAACCAAAATTAAGGCTTGGAACAAGGTAGCTTGGGGTAATCAAGATATCATGTTATGCCTGGATGTAGGTAGCACTAAAGCAAGTGAAATTCACAGGTTAGCAGTAAGGCAAACGAAAGGTATTATAAAGGCTCTTAAAAATAAGGTCAAGAGTGATAGCGTTTGCGAGTTATTAGGTATTAATCGACAAGCTGAAATATCAAAGTTAGTCGATTCATTAAACATAATTTTAGAAAGGGAAAAGGACAATGAGAAAATCTAAACTAACACCAAGACAATGGCATTTATACAACTTCTTAAAGTTAATGTATGAAAATAATCCGGATGCCTTTGTTACTAAAGAGGAAATCTGTAACGGATTACCACAGGATTATGAAATCAAGGAAAATGAAACTAGAGTATGCAGAAGTATTGAAAATGATATCAACACTTTAAGAAACTCGGATGAGATTTACAAAGTTATCGTATCTAACCATGATGGTTACAAGATAGCAAGTGAAGAAGAAGCTAATGATTGGTTAGCTAGGGTTAAGGTTGAAGCACTAAGAAAATTAAAGATGTATTGGAAGAACTTGAAGTATGCTGAATCCAATAATCAAATGCGTTTAGTCTTTAACAAGGAAAAAGATACCATTGAGGTATTTTAAGATAAGGGGAAAAGGGAATTATGAAAATTAGAAAAATTACTATTCAAAATTTTAGAAACATTAGAAACCTTGTAATTGAAGTAAAGCCAAATGGTTTAACAGTTATCGAGGGTGACAATAACATAGGAAAATCAAACGCCTTAAATGCTATATGTTGGTTTGATACAGATAGTTTATACACTGACAAATGGGGTAGTGGTGAAAATGACATTCAATCAATTATTCCAATTAATCAGGTTAAGGGTGAATATGTAAGTGTTGCTGTAGAGTTTGATTCCGGTATCGTGTTCGAGAAGAGATATACAACTTCTTATGACCTAAAGACCGGTAAGGTAAAAGCCCACACTACAGAGGGGTATATCAACTCTAGTGCAGCCAAGAACATGAAACAATGGACTGATGAATTATATAAAGCTTTTGGTTACACACCAAGTTTACAAGGCTTTAAAGAATTGAATTTGTTTACTGATCCATTGTATGCCCTACAAAAACTAGATGCTAAAGAGTTAAGAGTTTTACTCCAAACTTTAGGCTGTAACATAACCAATGAAGAAGTGTTTAAGGCTTTATCTTTAGGCAGCAAAACAGCCTTTATGGAAATGGAAGCTCCTAAGTATAGAAATAACTTCTACGATATGAGAACTGATTACAAAAGAATGTTACTAGCTGATAAGCAAAGCGTTGATACAATAGATAATCAATTATCAGTTTTCAATAATGTAGAAGAGTTTAGCAATACTAAACTTACTGAAATCAATAAGGAATTAGAAGAAGTTAACCAAAAGTATTATTCAGTTGGTAATCAATCCACAGAACAAGACTTACAAGATAAACAAAACAAGTTAAGAGAATTGAAAAACCAAAGGGATGAAATAGTTAATAACTTCAAAGCCGAAAATTTCAACAAAAAAGCCCGTTTAATTAATGAGATTAATAATGAACAAAGAAACATTGAAAATCTCAAAAATAAGGCAAATAAGGGTGTTTACGAGGCTATAGAACATAATAAACACGAGATTGATTTACAAATTAAGACTATTGAAGCCTATAACAACAGCAAAATAGCAATTCAAAATTCAATCGAAAGAAGTTCTAATCTAGGAAAATCTAGTGTAGTAAAGCAGCGTGAGGTTGCAGCCAAACTAAAGGCACTACAAGAAGAAACTTATAGAGATTTCATAACTTGCCCTAATTGTAATCACCAATTTATCTTGGATGAATCTAAAAAGGATTTATGGGAATTTAACCATAAGAGAGATATTGACTTATGCAATACTGAACTAGCACAACTTAAAGAACAGGTAGCAAAAGAACTAGCAGACTTTAAGATGTATAAAGAGCAGTTGGCACAAACTGAAATTGAATACAACAAGGCAGTTGAAAATCTTGAATTATTACAAAACAAAGGAAATGAATTACAAAGCCACATTGTTAATGATGGTGATTGTGACATCGATTATTCCAAATTACAAAAAATGGAATTTGAAATGCAACAACTTGAAAGAGAAGTTGCTGATACATCTGTAATCGATAAGCAAATAGATGACCTTAACGAGTCAGTTCTACAAGCTAGATTGAATCGTGATGCAGAGCTTCAAAAATTAAGAAGTGAATTACAAGTTCAAAAGGATCAATTACTAGAAGCCAAGCGCCAAGAAGAAATGAAGCAATACGATTCACAACGTAAAGCTGACTTACAAGCTAAGCGTGAACAGGCTATTGAAACACTTAACAATCATGAAGAACAATTAAGCATTATTAATCAATTCATTCATAAGTCAATAGAGTTATGCAATGCAAAAGCAAAAGCCTTAACAGGTTTCGAGTTTGTAATGTTAGAAGAAACATTGAGTGATACTGTTAAAGAGGTTTGCTATATGTTAGTGGATGGCGTTCCGTTCAAGAATGTTAACACATCAAGAAAGTTATTAATTGGTACTCAATTTATTAAAAGGGTTAAAGAAATCCTATACAATCAAGGAATCAATAAAAATGACTTACCTATATTAGCTGATAAGTTAGAAACAATATCTAACGCTACACTAGGCAAGTACAATGATTTATTTAATGATATTCAATTCATTACAACAAAAGTAACAGAGGGAAAGGAAATTACAATTTTATGACAATCACATTTGATGAATTCTTAAACCCTAGTTTTGAACTAACTAGGGAAGAAACCCAAGAACTAGAAGATACTGGGTTTGTAATTACTGATGATGGTTACTGCGTTACTATGCTAGATAACCAAGACATCAGAGTATGGAAAGAATTTGAAGATTATGATGGTTTAACACTAAATTATGGAGGAAGAAAATAATATGGAAAACAATAAGAATCAAGTAGCAGTACAAAATAATCAAGTAGGAGCTAAGAAAACTAGTTTCTCAAACTTCATGCAGTCAGTTGGTAACAAGTTAGTTGCTAACACTTTACAGGATGATAAGCGTAAAACTCAATTTATCGCAAATATCATTTCAGCAGTTTCAAACAATCCAACATTACAAGATTGTGACCAGGTGTCAGTCGTTTCTGCAGCATTACAAGCTGAGGCACTACACTTCCCAATCAATAACTCATTAGGTTATGTTTACTTAGTACCATTTAATGATAAAAAACGCGATTGCAAAGTAGCACAATTCCAAATCGGTTATAAGGGCTATATTCAATTAGCAATCCGAAGTGGTCAATACAAGTCAATTAATGTTGTTGAAGTAAAAGAGGGTGAGCTTGGGGAATATGATCCTTTAAATGGTCAAAAGTTTAATTGGATTAAAGATTATGCAACTAGAAAACAAGCTAAGACAATCGGCTATGTAGGTCAATTTGAATTAGTTAATGGTTTCAAAACTCAATTATATATCTCTTATGAGGAAATGCTAGACCATGCAGATACTTACTCACAAGCGTTCAGTAAGGATGCAACAACAAAGAAAGTTGGTAATACTACTTATAACTTAGTTTCTTATGATGATTACGCAGCAGGTAAGTACAACAAAAAAGATGAGTGGTTATATAGTTCTTTCTGGTATAAAGACTTTGACTCTATGAGCAAGAAAACAGTTTTAAGACAATTACTTTCTAAGTGGGGTATTATGTCAGTTGAAATGCAAGAAGCATTTATCAAAGACCAAGCTGAATTAAAAGCAAATGGTGATTATGATTATATCGATTCAAGAGAATATCAAGCAAATTCTACCCAAGAGGTAGCACAACAACAAGAACAACAAACAGCTACACAACAACCTCCAGTTGATGCAGTTGATGAAGAAGCGTTCAATATCTAGTATGGTTATTGAATGTTTAGGAACAGGAAGCAAAGGCAACTGCTACTTAATTAAAAGTGGCAGTGCCAAGTTCCTACTTGATGCAGGTGTTAGCATTGACAAAATACTAGCACATACTAATTTGAATGATATTGACTTTACATTTATATCTCATTGTCACAATGACCATAGCCTAAGTAAAGGAAAATTAGCAAAGCGTGGCGTTTCAATAATAGACGGTGGGATTAATAGTCTTTGGAGGAAAAACTCAAATTTAGGCAATTTTAAGGGCAATATTTACACATTTGGGGTATCTCATGGTGAAACAGTTTGCTCCGGATGTATCTGTGAAAATGAATACGATACTATTCTTTATATTACTGACTTTAACCTTTGTACTTGGAATCTAAATTGTTTTAAGTTTACTAGCATAATAATTGAATGTAATTATTGTGAGTCAAAAGTAACACAAGAGTTGATAGATGCAGACCCAAAGATTAAAAGACAAATTAATACACACATGGGGGTTGATGGTTTAGTCACTTTCTTAAAGACCTTAGACCTATCAAAGTGTGAAGAAATAATCCTAGTGCATAAGTCAACTGATTCAAGGTTATTCAACCAAGAAGAAGCTATGACTAGAGTATTTGGTGAATTTCTTATCCCTGTAGGTGTGGCGCAACATAAAGGCGGTATCGAATGGTTAGGAAAGGATGAATTTATTTTATGAACAAAGTTGTTTTAATTGGAAGAATCACTCGTGATCCTGAAATCAAACATACTCCAAGCGGTAAAGCGTGTTTAGGTTTTACTATTGCAGTTAATAGAGAATTTAGGGACAACAACGGTGAAATACAAAGTGATTTTATAAGTTGTATGGCTTGGGGTAGTCAAGCTGAATATATCAGCAAGTATGTAAAGAAAGGTTATATGTTGGGTGTAGGTGGTAGAATCCAAACAAGGCAATATCAAGCACCAGATGGACAAATGAAATATATAACTGAGGTTTTAGTTGAGAATGTAGAGAACTTAACACCTAGACAACAGGAACAAGCTCCACAACCACAACCGCAACAAGAAACAGTTACTATACAAAAGCCACAACCTAAAACTATGATGGAGCAGATAAAACAAGCACCACCACAAGTCTTTACACCGATTGATGATGAAGATTTACCATTTTAGGAGGTAGCTCATGGAAGGTAAAAAGATATTTACTCTTTATACTGACCTTATCAAAATTGCTAATGGCTCAAACGACCATGATGTAGAAATAGAAGCTATGACCGATGAAGAACTAGGCAAATTGTTTAGATGGATTCTTGAATATGTCAATGATTATAAGCCATCAGTTCCAAAAGAAATTAAGTATCAAGTTGCCTTTATTAAAAAGCAACTTGATGCAGATTTGGAAAAGTACAAAGAAAAATGTAAGAAGAACTCGGAAAACGTAAAGAAACGTTGGAATACAACCGAAAAGGAATGTATACAAAATGATACGAACGTATACGAACGTATACCAAACGATACGAATTATACCGATAAAGATAAGGATACAGATAAAGATAAAGATATTAATAATATTAGTGTTATAAATAACACTTGTTCAAAATCGGATTTGAACGGTGGTGTAAATGAGGATATTTTTAACCAATTTTGGAAAGAATATCCTAAAAAAGTTGGTAAAGATAAATGCCAAAAATGGTTTAAAACACATAAAGTGACATCTGAACTACTTAATAAAATGTTAGATACAATTTCAAAATTCAAACAATCTAAAGGTTGGTTAAAGGATAATGGGCAGTATATACCACACCCTTATACTTGGCTTAATCGTGGTGGTTGGGAAGATGAACTTGAAGAAGAAACAAATACTAACCCATTTAGCAACTGCAAAATTGAAACAGTATGGGAAGAACTTAAATAATATGAAAAGAGGAAAACAATTATGATGTATGCACAATTAATAAACTGGGAAAGACCTAAACATTACAGGTCTTACAGAAACATAGAACAATGGATTATAAGAAATCTTATGTCTTATGGTAACTGTTATATGAAGAAAGAAAAATATTATAGCATCCAAAGAGATTATGAAAAACTATTTGGGAAAAAGAATATTACTATCCAAGATGTTGATAGTAAAACTTTAGTTCTATCAATCAACCAAGAAGCCAAAAATAAAGCGGTTAGCTTGGTGCTTTATTAGGAGGTAGAAGATGGAAGCTAAACAATTAATAGTAAATGCTAAAAATGAATACTTGGCACTTAACCAAGATTCACAATTTAAGAAAGCCTATGAGAAAGTTGAAGCTCTAAGAGTGGAAGATGATGAAGAACTAAAACTAAAGGGATATGATCCTGATGTTGACTTAACAAACTATGTTATGAATAAGTTGTTAAAAAAAGCTCGTGAAGAGGGCGGTAATATGTTCATGGGTGATAGTAAAGACCTACACGAATATATTTTCGAGTTCTACACTGACTATGAAGCATTAAAAACTGATAGCACTAACTTTGCTGATGGTTGGAGTAGATACATAAGCGGTGTAAGCAATACACCATCAAAGAAGAAAAAAGAAGTTTCTGATACTTTAGATGATGCCGATAAGTTAGCAGCCAAAGAAAAGAAACTTGAAGAAGAATTTAGAAAGAAAGAAGAAGCAATTAGAAAACAAGCCATAGCAGATTATAAGGCAGAAGAAAAAGCCAAAAAGGAAGAACAGGCAAGACTTAAAGAAGAAGCTAAGGCTAAGGCAGAAGCCGAAAAGCAAAAGGCACTTGAAGAAGCCAAGCGTAAAGAACAAGAAGAATCCGAAACGCTAGGCGGTATGTTTGATTTACTTTAAGAATTAAGGGGATTAGGGAAATATGGGACATCATTGTGATTATGTAGATAGAATAGAAATAGCTTATGACTATGAAACAGAAAGAAGATACTTAGAAAGAATAGTTACTGCATCTTATAAGGCTTATAGCTTGGATGTTATGAGAGAACTTGAAGAAGATGCTACAGGGGATGAAATAAGATTTTATTATCGTAATTTAGAATTAAGCACTATGGGAGGTTACACAGTATCATTTCCAGGTGAAATATACAGACCAAGATATAGCAGCAAAAAGGAAACCCAACGATTAGAGGATTGGGGTGACACCGCATGGAAAGCTAATCTATGGTGTGGCAATAATATAAGCAAAAGAAGCCTAGACAACATACTAGAATTATATCCAAACTTCATATACTGCATAATGAAGATGCCAACCCAAGACTTAAAAACCACCCTAGTCTTTGACTTATTACAAACTTGGAAAAAGCATCCTGAATGCGAGGGCTTGATTGCTTTAGGTCTTTATAAGTTAGCACAGAACAAAAGCCTTTATAAATTGACTTTGCCAAAGCGTAAGCAAATAATCAAGTGGATAAGCCAAAACATAAATAAAGACCAAATAAAACTTGATAGGCTATCATTGGTTAACATTCAAACAATCATAAAATACAAAATGACCTATGAAGAATTTATGGAGTATCAAAACGCTAATTTAGGTTATTACAAAAAAGAAAGATATCATAGTAAATGGCAGTCTTTAGATATACCATCATTTAGGTATCTTAAAAAGAAATTTGGTGACAAATACAAAGATAGCAACATAGTGAGATATTATACCGATTATATTGAAATGTTAACAAGAGCAGGTCACGACATAGAAGATCCATATTGGAAATTCCCAAGTGATATGTATAAGCAACACGATAAAGTTGTTAAAGAACTAGAGCATATAGCACTAACCGCTGAGGGATTTACAAGTGATTACTTAAAAGCCATCATGACACCACTAGCAAATACATTTGATGCAGTAATAGATGGATATAGAATCTTTATACCTACAAACTATGAAGATATAAAGAAACAGTGTGATGTATTATATCAATGTTTAATTAGAAATAATTATGTATATAAAGTAATACAACAAGAAGAAATACTAGTCTTTATCTGGAAAGGTGACACACCAATAGCAACCGCAGAAGTCTTTTATAACAAAGAGTTAGGTCAGTTCTATGGTGATGAACGAGGACACCGAGAGGGTAAAGATTGTAAACCAAGTGATGATGTAATCAATGCTTTTAACAAATGGTTAGAAACATTTGAGCCATTTAAGGTTAAGGCTGATAAAAAACAAAAGTATTACAAAGGATTTCAAAGCCAAGACAAAAACGGAATCTATCATACACCATTTGGAAACTTTAGTTTTGAAGTTGGTAAGACATACGAAACACCATTTGATGATTCAACAATCGCAGCTAAGGGCGGTAATGGTGTAGTGTCAACTAATATGGTATTTCACTTTTGTAGTAGTATTACTGAAATATCAAACCACTATAATCCAACTTGTTACGCTGAGATAGAGCCAGTTGGCATAGTTGTAGAGTGTGATGGTGCATTATTAAGTAACAAGATAAAAATAGTAAGAGCCTTATCAATGGATGAGGTAAACATGATTAAGCAAATGGAGGGACAGGCAAATGCCTAAAATAAATTACAATGGAATCACATTTGATTCTGAGCTAGAAGTAGAATATTACAAGTATTTGAAAGAACTATATGATAAGGGTGTGGTGTTAGACTTTATATATCATCCAGAGTCAATAGAAAACCTAGTAGGAAAAAGATCCTATAAACCTGATTTCATAGTTTTGTATGATGATAGAATTGAGATTATAGAAACAAAAGGCTATAACCCATATAGCAAAATGATAGATGACCAGATACACAATGTCATGTTATCCAAGACACCAACATACTTGGCTAATTATGTTCTTAAAAACAAGTTGTATTGGTTAAGGTTTGAGGATTGGGAAAGAAACTTGATAGCCTTAAAGGTAGTTTATAAAAAAGTAAAATACCTTAAAGCCTATGGGTTTGTAGATTGGGATTTCAAGAATCCAAACACCATAGCAAACAAGCGTAAAGAGAAAATCAACGATTTAAGCGTTGAAATTAAGGAATTAAGGGA
>JAEIGA010020045.1_pt1 | contig 10190 bp, 9 predicted proteins | sample 9270691 | NCBI WGS metagenome assembly JAEIGA01 (sample SAMN17057246, study PRJNA624740) | gut metagenome | biome: biome; isolation source: fecal sample | host: Bos grunniens | place: China: Xizang | collected 2019
ACTTTCGTGAAAGTTGTTTCTTGGTATGACAATGAAATCGGTTACTCTAACAAAGTTCTCGAACTCATCGCTCACATGAAGAAAGTTAACGGCTAATCAATAGCTTTAACATAAAAACAAAAACGGCTGAAGCTCACGCTTCGGCCGTTTTTTTGTTGTTATTGTTAATATTTAGGCTCTTAAAATAATTGGTCTAATAGCAAGAGTATTCTATTAAAGATTAATTGCCAACAGCTGTTCAATATGCCCAGCATAATAATATGGAACATTAAACAACCTATATCTCTTGCCACTTGCCAAATTCACCTCATCTATAGAGAAAGGCTTCCCCCAGAAACGTATAGCAAATGTACATGAAGACTCTTGCATAAAAAGTTGCAATGATTTCAAATGTGCATTGCTCCCACTTTTTACCTCAATCGGGATTAGCCCATAATGACGACTATTATATAAATAATCTACTTCGGCTTGTGCGTTCCGAGCTTCTCTCACCCAAAAACTGCGCTCTTGTAAAAATTTGTTGCTTGCCGACAAAATCTCTTGCCCCACTATATGTTCGGCGATTTTTCCTCGCCAAGCATCATTTATATCTTCTTTTCCAAACAATTCTGATTGAATTCCTGCCGCATAATTTAGCAACCCAGTATCAAGCCACAAAAGCTTCGGCTTCTTGCGCATATCGGCAACTATTGGTAATTTTGTTTCGGTTGTAGGATAAGACAATTCAAGCAACATCGTTTTTTGTAATGTACGAAACGCTTCTCCAACCTCGCGACTTTTGTAATTAGAGTTGGCAAATCGCTCGAAAGTTATTCGCTCTGAAGCATAATTCCATCCTTTACTGATTATGAAACGTAATACATTTCGCGAAGACTCTCCCGACTTGTACTTTTCTACATCATCAGCATATCCTGCAAGAAGAGATTGATATACTCCTTCGATGGCCACAATGTCACTATTCTCGGCATATTCAGCAACCGCTTGAGGCATCCCACCCACCAATACATATTTATTAAATAGTGAAATCATTTTAGAATGAAGCAATTCTCCTACCGACACATTTTGCAATCGCTCTTGCATTGTCGTTTCACCTATTGCCCCTAAAAATTCATAAAAACTACATGGACGTAATGCCATATACTCAACACGCCCTACTGGGAATGATACCTCGCGATTTATCATTGTTTCAAGCAATGAACCTGCTGCTATCACATGTATCTGTGGCATTTTCTCGTAAAAATAACGCAACATTTTTATTGCCAGCGGAGAGTTTTGTATTTCATCAATAAACAACAACGTCAACCCTTTTGATTTCGCCTTATTTTTTATCGCCAATATTGATTCAAACAACTCCTCAACATCTATCTCCCGTTGGAATAATGCTAAATCTTCCGACAACTCCAAATTTAACGAAATATATAAATCAAACTGTTTGCCAAACTCATTTACCAATGAAGTTTTGCCCACCTGGCGAGCTCCTCTTATTATAAGTGGTTTTCGACCTGATTTATCCTTCCACGAATTTAACCAATCTAATGCTCTGCGTTTAAACATAACTACCTATTTTTGATGCAAATATAGCAATAATTGTAATAAATCCAAACATAAATCAGTATTTTTTTGTAATAAATCCAAACATAAATCAGCATTTTTATGTAACAAATCCAAACATAAACTACTCTTTTTAACCTTCAAAAATAAGGCTTTTATCAATTTTATCTTCTATACAAGATAAAAACCGCTAATTTTATCTTATATACAAGACAAAATCGTCTATTTTTATTGTTTACACAAGATAAAATTACTCATTCATATTTCTTAGGAGGATTCGCTAAATTTGTCGCAATTGCCTCCGAAATACTTAATCCCGTTGCATCTTCAATCCAAAGCCATTGCCCATTAGGGTTACATTCCAAAAATACATACTCACCGTTTGGCGTTACAATTAAATCAAAACACCCAAAATTTAGATGCATCTTTTGTAAAAAGTTTCTACAAAACTCAGCTATAGATTCAGGTAATTTATAAATTTCATGTCGCAATCCATAATCATAGCCTTGTCGCCAATCAATTGCTCCTTTTTCAGCACCCATTATTTGAGAATCAATTTTACAAGCAAATACATCATCACAAACAACCGTAATTCGTAATTCAAACTGTTTTTCTATATAATTCTGAACAAAACTAACAGTCTGAACAAAAGCTTCCTCAGGTTGATCTTCAAGCTGCGAAGCTAATAGTTTGCGAGTATAAAACACATATTCATATTTATCATTTATCCATAATGGAGCATTATCTATTTGTTTCAATACGATATTATTATACTGCTTTGCAAACCCAACAATATCTTCTTTTCGATTAGAAAATATGGTAGCAGGGACTTGCATCCCTAATTCAGATGCAATTTGCAATTGCAACATTTTAGATGCCGCACTACGATCATATAAATGATGTCCTATACAAAACGATGAGCTTAAATAATATAGCAGAAACGACAAGAACTCTCTTGCCTCAGCAAGATTGTGTTTATTAATTCCTTCACAATTTTTTAAAGGCAATGTTTTAGGGTTCTCTGGTCTTCGCTCCCACACAGCTGTTATATCATGTCCATAGATCTCTATCCCATTTCTAACGTTACGAATATAAAAATCAACTTTATTCCTCTCACACTGCCAATTAAATTCATAGTCTGTCAAAAGGCATTCGGTATTTAATCTAAATACCGAAATGCCTCGTTTATTAAGATGTTTTATTACCGGAGTAGGATGAACATCTTCTTTATTTGTAATAATCAAAATCATTTAACACTCTTTTGGTCGTCTATTTCATTTTTTCGGTCTGTTACAAGTGAATAGCTCCTACCTCTGGTCTTTTTTGTTGTATGGGTTCTCAAGCATTTTGTCCCTACGATTCTCATATCATACACAATTTGCGATGTTTCATCATAAATAATGTTATGTAATTCAACCTCTTCCTCTATTGGCATAGTAGGAGTAAAGGTTATTAACAATGGCATTACTCCATTTTTATTAATCTTTTCCATTTCATTAAATTTTACAAACATTAATTATTCATTAATCTTTGTTGTGCATGACGAATTGCCCTTTCTAAGATAACAACGTCTCCCGATAAGCCTAATGCAGATGAATATCCACGTCTCACAATCATAAGTATATCTTCATAGGCATTTAGTTGCATATTCAAGATATTTCGAAGATCTAAGGATACATGAGAACTTGTTGCCACAATTTCTATAGTTCGTTCTGTAACATAGATTGTTGCTTCTTCTTCCTTGCCAACACAAGATAAGTCCTCGCCATCATCTACTACTTTACGAACATATAATGCTTCACAAACATAATAACATTTTCTACCTAAAACAACCGGAGCATCAACTGTCATTAATTCGAATTTGGATTGACTATTCCTTATTTCTTCTAAATTTTCTATTGATTCACGTGTAAATTTATTAATAAGCCATGCCGGAACAATTGCTTCAAAATTTTTCAATTCAAAGTCAAACCTTTGTCTGCCACTTTTAATGGCAAATTCTATTGATTTGTCTGACTCTACATAATTTATAATTTGAACATAATCAATTTCCTTATTAATATTTTCTCCATTAATAATAATACTATCTTTTGAGATTCTTACCTCCACATCATCTTTAGTTATGCCCGATTCGTATTGAGTCTCAAAATCATCAAATAAATCTTCTTCATTTTGAATATTTTCTTCTGAATCATAATCGACATAATCACATTTTATTTGATATGGAATACCTAATTCTGATTCACTCATTATCGCTAATCGTTCTTCTGTCAATTTTATTATTCTTTTTTTGAATGGCTCATAATCAGAATAACAGATAAAAAAAGACGAATGTCCCGAAATTTCAGTTAACACATCTGACAAATCCTTTGCATATTTAGCCTTCTCAATTTTTTCAACAATTTCGAGTTTATATTCAGCTAGTAGATTTTCTGCACGATGATAAAAATCAGTTAACACTTGAGAATCATTACTTCTTTTACTTATATTTTCACAACAAGTTGCAGCATGAATATAATCACTAACATATTCATCATCAAACACCTCGTTGAACGTTTTCAATTCACTTAATTTTTCCTCACCCCAACGTTGAACATTATTACATATATACAATGCAAATTGTTGATTATTTAATGGAAATTCATCAAAATTCCAGTAGCCAACTGAAAGCGTCCCATTTTTTAACCCTTGTTCAACATCTTGAACAAATTCATTAAACAGTTTACGTTTTTGATATTGCTTATAGAGTGTATATCCAACAATAATAAGGCTGACAAAACCCAACAAACGTGAAAAAATCCACAAAATAAAGGGAACAAATATTAACCACCATTTGAATGGAGCTATATTTTTTATTGTATCGTTATTTGTATTCATATTAAATAGAAATTTTAGAAACATAATTAAAAATCGTATCAAGATAGTGATTCGATATACTACGAGCCGATGGATGAGACATTCCTATAATCGGAATTCCATTCCATAAGCTTTGCATTATGGAAACATTGTCTGAAAGCACTACTCTCCGAATATTTGACATTCGCGATCGTAGTGGATTAAATACACTCCCTATTGAGAAACAGACAACAACTTTAGGCTGAATTATATGGCAAATCAGTTCTTCGGAAAATTCGATACAACGTTGCATTACTTTTACACCCATGCGAGCATTTGACCTATTTATATCATCATTCCCGAAATAAAACAGATTCATCAACATATAATTCCCTGAATCTAATATCTCACCCTTGCCTATACGATGAAATGAGTTATATGGACGAGTCCAATAACGCCATGTCCTGTGAGCGTCCTTAAAAGTTTTGTTCCCTTCATAAAATCTTGCACGATCGGCTCCATAAAAGCCCTGTTCATGAGCATCATGACCGAGAAATAATATACGGCACTTGCCATTTAAGACGGGTGGAGATTGCATTGCACTACTTGATCCATTTATACATGGTCCTACTTCTTCAATGAATTCACAAACTTTATCCACCCATTGATTATATTTTTCATTTACCATAACATTATACATTAAACCTGTGGTATTTGTTAAATATTACTTAGCCCCCAACCTAAAATTTAGACAAATAAAAAAACGCGGGCTAAAACTTTGTCCGTTTCTGAGGTATCGGCAAACACCTTGCAACCGAACGAGTAAAAGCCCACGCCTATAACAAGCGTGAGCATCAACTTCTACTCTTGGTTGCTTCTTTAAATTTTGCCGATTTTCAGAAACAAGAATAAAGCTAACGCTTTTTATTTATATGTCTTTTTATACCGTTTTGTTACATAGGCATCTTTATTTAATAAAATATTATCTGATTTTATTACGCATTCCGCATTAATTATAGGTCTTCTTCGATTGAGAAATCGTCGGGAAGGGTTGTGTCGAAGTCGATGTCAATGTCGTCGGCTTTTCCTTTTTTACCTACCTTCACTTCTGGTTCTTCAACTTCGGCAGGTTCGCCCTTCAATGCGAGCATGATTTTTTCTTCGAGTTCTTCAGCAAGTTCAGGGTTATCGGCAAGCATTCGTTTTGCGGCATCGCGTCCCTGAGCAATTTTCACGCCCTTGTAACTAAACCATGAACCACTTTTTGTAATGATACCATATTCAACCCCGAGGTCGATGATTTCACCTGTCTTAGAGATACCCTCGCCAAACATGATGTCAAACTCTGCACGACGGAATGGGGGCGCAACTTTGTTTTTTACCACTTTCACTTTAGTGTGGCGTCCGAGTATATCTTCGCCATCTTTGATAGGAGTGCTTGAACGGATATCGATACGTACCGATGCATAGAATTTCAATGCATTACCACCAGTAGTGGTTTCAGATGGTCCAAACATCACACCAATTTTTTCACGCAATTGATTGATGAAGATACATGTAGTGTTGGTGCGAGAGATTGTACCTGTGAGTTTACGCATTGCTTGCGACATCAAGCGCGCTTGCAAGCCCATGCTACGATCGCCCATTTCCCCTTCAATTTCGCTTTTAGGAGTAAGAGCTGCCACTGAGTCAACAACGAGGATATCAATAGCCGATGAGCGAATGAGTTGCTCTGCGATTTCAAGAGCTTGTTCTCCATTGTCGGGTTGAGCAATGAGAAGATTTCTCACATCTACTCCAAGTTTTTCGGCATAGAAACGGTCGAATGCATGTTCGGCATCAATAATTGCCGCAATACCACCATTTTTTTGCGCTTCGGCAATAGCATGGATTGCGAGAGTTGTCTTACCTGATGACTCAGGACCATATATTTCGATAATGCGACCACGAGGGAACCCTCCCACACCGAGAGCATGGTTGAGACCAATAGAACCTGTAGAGATAACCTCCACATCTTCCACTACATCGTCGCCAAGTTTCATAATCGCACCACGGCCATAATCTTTTTCAATACGAGCCATTGCTTGTGAAAGGGCTGCCAATCGAGCATCTTTAGGATCCGCTTCCACTGTTTTCTTTGTAGTTTGTTTTGCCATGTTATTATTGTTTTTATTTGTTTTCTGAATTATAGTGCAAATATACACCCCTATATGGGCAATATTTTTACACACTTTATTAAAAAGAACTTAAATATATGATTTTATCTTTCCGTAAAGTTAGTGAAAAACGATGATAACAACAAGAAAAAATTATTTGCCCACAATTTTTTTATTTATTTTTTCTTTTCAGTGAACCAATTCATTCCAACATTGTTTTTATAGTACATAGCAAAATTACTTTTTCCATTGCAAGAAATGTGATAATGATTGGTTTATTAGGTTAACAGGGCGATGTTGTGATAACATTGCCCCGTTGATTTTTTCTTCAAAAACTTAGTCTCTTAAAACTATTATGAAAAAGATTATCCTTAGTGTCATTAATAGTCACTCATTGTGCATTATAGGTTATCTTATCTCTCCTACTAATCTCACCGATGGTTGATAATTTGTAGGGTCGTTAGCCACAAATCTCACTGTAGCATTAAGGATTTCTTCTTTGCATTTTGCGGGGTCAACCTTAACAATTACTTTTGCCGACTTTCCTTTCTTGATTTTTGTTTTTGAAATATTCACCTCCACACCATCGTCGAGCGAATACACTCGATGTATCAATAGCGGATTTTCCCCCTCATTTTTTACTATAAATTCCTTGGTAATGACACCTCCGTCACGCGCTATGCGACCAAAGTCAATGCTACTTGTAGCAATAGATATTAGTGGAGCATTTATGCGTTCACCAGGTGTCATTTTTGAGAAATTAGGCACAATGTTAGCCGTAATATCTATCGTCACCTTGCGAGCATCTTGTGAGTCGGTGATGAGAGTTATGCTATCATTTATTACACCCCACTTTTCACAATAAAATGCATCGTAATGAATCGATATCGACGATTGTTCGCCAGGGGGTACAATGCTTGGGGTTATAGCCGACTTGATATATGAGGGAATATTTTCAAGATGTGGCACAATTGTGTCGGTAGTGTGATTATACACACTCAAAAACACTGCTTTTGCTTTGCCTCGTAACAATTCGCCCATGGCAACCATATCGTTTTGCAATCGCAACTTGCCACAGTCGATAGGGTAACGACCTTTTAGAGTTTCCTCGCCTGCTATCACCACACCACGAATGCGTAATTCGCTCTGCTCATCGTCGTTGCTATTTTTAATATATACTTTCTTCATAAATCGTCCAGGACGCCCCTCAGGGTCATACGACACAGTTACCGTTATCGTGTCACCTGGTGCAAATGCCGATGATGAATATTGTGGAGTGGTGCAACCACAAGTGGCACGCGCGCGAATAATCGCCACATGCTCGTCCGACACATTCACACCCTTAAATTGGCAAGTCACAAGTCCTGAGTCCTCTTTGAATGCACCAAAGTTAAATTCGTCACACAACCATTTAATAGAACTTTGGGCATATCCCACCGATACGCCCAAAATCATCATTATTCCCAATATATAACTCTTCATTATAATCATTATTTAGGAATTACCACACCCGAAATGCGTAGAATAGGACGCTTATTCCCGTTAGTGCGAATCTTCACCTCTTTATCAAATTCGCCAGGACGCCCTGCAGGGTTATAGGTTACTTTGATTTTTCCCTTTTTGCCTGGGCGGATAGGTTCCTTTGAATATTCAGGACGAGTGCAACCACAACTTGCATTGACATTGATAATCACCAATGGTTCGTTACCTGTATTAGTAAATTCAAATGTGTGTGTCACAGGTCCGTCAACCTCCTTGATTGTACCAAAGTCGTGAGTTTTGGCTTCAAAAGTCATTTCAGGACCATTGCCATCAGCATTAATAATAAAACCTACCGAGGCCACACAAACAGCAATTAAAGCGAATATAATGCGTTTCATATCATTCATTTTTTATTAATACCCAAAGTTACAACAAATATATAATGTAATTGTTATTTTTTTGACTTTGTTTTGACTAAATAGTTTAATTTCTCAAAATTCTCTACTCTCATCTCCCAACTCTCAATTCTTTATGCTATCTTTGTGATAGCATAAAATTCATTGACCATGGAACATATCGAAAACGATGAACAATATAGCGGATTAACCGTAAATAGTGGCGTTGAACAGCCCCCTATCGTAAACCCTTACTTACGTCGCCGTCGCAAACCTATGCCAACAGTAGGCGAGATGGTTGAAGGCATTCTCAAAGGCGATGTGACGATGTTGAGTCGTGCTGTTACACTTGTAGAAAGTCTTTCAAACGACCACCAAGTGCTCGCACAAGAGGTGATTGAAAAGTGTCTTCCCTACTCGGGTAACTCGCGCCGCATAGGCATCACAGGTGTACCTGGAGCTGGTAAATCTACCTCAATCGACACTTTCGGGTTACATGTACTCAAAGATGGCGGCAAACTTGCCGTACTTGCCATTGACCCTTCGAGCGAACGCACAAAAGGTAGTATTCTTGGCGACAAAACTCGCATGGAGAAACTATCAATTCACCCATCGGCATTTATTCGACCTAGCCCATCGGCAGGCTCGCTTGGTGGTGTAGCACGCAAAACCCGCGAAACAATCGTACTGTGCGAAGCAGCTGGCTATAATAATATATTTGTCGAAACTGTAGGTGTGGGACAAAGCGAAACTGCCGTGCACTCTATGGTTGACTTCTTCCTACTTATCCAACTCGCTGGCACAGGCGATGAATTGCAAGGCATAAAACGTGGAATCATGGAGATGGCCGATGGCATTGTAATCAACAAAGCCGATGGCGACAACATAGACCGTGCTCGCTTGGCACAAGCACAATTCCGTAGCGCATTACACCTCTTTCCACCCACTTTGTCGGGGTGGATGCCAGAGGTATTATGCTATTCGGGCTACTACGAAACAGGCATTGCCGAGGTGTGGGAAATGATTGATCGCTACTTTGAATTTGTGAAAGCCAACGGACACTTCGAAGAAAAGCGTCATCAACAAGCACGCTACTGGATGTATGAAACTATCAACGAAAAACTCCGTAATCACTTCTACAACGATGCCGATGTAGCAGCGCTTCTTGACGACCGCGAAAAACGTGTTCTTGCCAACCAACAAAGTTCGTTTACCGCTGCCCGCGACGTTCTCGATTTTTATTTTAAGAAGATATAAGCAGATTTCAAATATCATATATAATAAAAGGGTTGCAGAAAGCAACCCTTTTATTATATATGATATTGTATTTATGCTTTACTTAAATTATTTCTTTTGAGGAAGTAATTCATCAATATTGAATTCAAAAACATAATCATTTTGAACATTCTCAATCATAATCGGCATAAGAATTCTCATTTTCTGACCTACGTTCAATGGAGCCAATAAATCATAATATTCTTGTTTTGAATAAACACATGGTATCAAATATTCTTCTCTCCAACCACCATATTGACCTGACACATAAAATACATTATCTGTTGGCAATAATAGGTCTGAGATTGAAGCATTTTTTGGTATTGTTGTTGCTGGCTGACTATTGTTTCGTTCTGTATATTTTACTCCTGCGTGCATTACTCTTCCTACCTTGCCATTAATATCTACATAACTAACATCATCCCAATTAATTTTAATTGTATGACCAGATTTATTGCGAAGGTCAAAATTGAACTGCTTTGGAGAAACAGACCAC
>JAEIGA010020046.1_pt1 | contig 10190 bp, 6 predicted proteins | sample 9270691 | NCBI WGS metagenome assembly JAEIGA01 (sample SAMN17057246, study PRJNA624740) | gut metagenome | biome: biome; isolation source: fecal sample | host: Bos grunniens | place: China: Xizang | collected 2019
GAGAAGGGCTACAAGATCGACCTCGAAGGCTTCCAGGCAGAGCTCCAGAAGCAGAAGGAAAGGGCACGTAACGCAACAGCCATCGAGTCCGGAGACTGGGTGGAGTTCGTACACTGCGACAACATCGAGTTCCTGGGTTACGACCTCACCGAAATCGAGGGAGTTCAGCTCACACGCCACCGCACCGTGAAGGCCAAGAACAAGACCATGTTCCAGCTCGTGTTCGAGCGCACACCGTTCTACGCAGAAATGGGAGGACAGGTAGGTGATACCGGATACATTCTTTCAGAGAGCGGCGAGAAGATCAACATCGTAAATACAATCAAGGAGAACAACCTCACAATCCACGTCGCAGAGCGCATTCCTGCAGACTGCACCGAGAGTTTCAGCCTCCACGTGGATGCAGAGAGAAGAACTCAGATCGAGAACAACCACTCGGCCACCCATCTCCTCCACCAGGCTCTTCGCGAGATCCTCGGAACACATGTGGAGCAGAAGGGTTCATACGTATGCGACAAGAACTTCCGCTTCGACTTCTCACACTTCGAGAAGCTCAGCCAGGAGCAGATCACAATCGTTGAAAACCGCGTGAACGAACTTATCCGCGCAAACTACCCGCTTGACGAGAACCGCAATGCCACAATGGAAGAGGCTCAGGAGATGGGTGCAATGGCCCTCTTCGGAGAGAAGTACGGCGACAAGGTACGCGTTGTCAAGTTCGGAGACTCATGCGAGCTCTGCGGAGGAACACACGCAGCCGCTACAGGTCAGATCGGATTCTTCAAGATCGTATCCGAGTCAGCGATTGCTGCAGGCGTACGCCGTGTCGAGGCTGTGACTGGAGTCGGTGCCGAGGAACTTGTGAACGGCATGGAGGAGACAATCCGCACAGCCAAGGCATTCTTCAACAACGTTCCTGACCTTGCAGGCGCAATCAGAAAGATGGTTGAGGAGAACGAGGCATACAAGAAGCAGATGGAGGAGATCGCAAAGGAGAAGACTCTCGCCCTCAAGGCCACACTTAAGGACATGGCAGTGGAGATGAACGGCAAGAATGTCGTGAAGATCGACACACCGATGGATCCTGTGATGCTCAAGAACGCAGCATTCATGCTCCAGAAGGAGGCTCAGAATCTTGTGATTGCCGCAGCTTTCGAGGCAGCGGGCAAGCCACAGCTTCTGCTTATGTACACCGACGACCTCGTGAAGTCAGGCAAGAACGCAGGAGCTGACGTACGCGAGGCTGCCAAGCTCATCCTCGGAGGAGGTGGCGGACAGCCAGGCCTTGCAACAGCTGGCGGAAAGTCCGTCGACGGACTTTCAGCAGCTGCCGCTAAGCTGTTGGAGTCAGCTATCGCATAACTCCAACAGTTCAGTGTATCTTAACCACTCATCTAATGAAGAGGATTGACAGATTCATAATAAGATCGTTTGTAGGACCGTTTTTAGCGATCCTGCTTGTCGTCATCTTTGTACTGATGATGCAATTCCTCTGGCTATATATCGATGAACTCGTAGGTAAGGGACTCAGCATCAAGATCATTCTTGAATTCCTGGGATGGGGTGCAGCAACGCTGCTGCCGCTGGCGCTGCCACTGGCGACGCTCCTTTCATCAATGATGACGCTGGGTACCCTTGGAGAGAACAACGAACTCCTTGCCATCAAGGCCGCCGGAATATCATTACAACGAATTCTGGCGCCTCTGGCTGTAATCTGCATCGGAATCAGCGTCGGAGCCTACTTCATCTCCAATGACCTGATTCCTCTTGCATACAACAAGATCTACACGCTCAGGGACGACATCGGAAAGACGAAGGAAGAGATCAGGATTCCGACAGGAACGTTCTACGACGGTATTGACGGATACATCCTCAGGGTTGACGAGAGAAACAAGGAGACCGGAAAGATGTATGGAGTCATGGTGTACAACCATACCAAGAACAAAGGAAACGTCAGCCTCACCATCGCCGACTCCGCACTCCTGAAGATGTCCAAGGACAAGACATACCTCGCGTTCCACCTATACAGCGGCACAAACTACGAGGAGACCAACACAAAGAAGTACAGGGACACGACTCTCACCCTTCAGAAGATCGACTTCATCCATCAGGAACTGATCATTCCGGTGGAAAACTACTCTTTCCAGAAATCAGACAGTGCACGATTTGACGACCAGGTCAAGTCCATGAATCTGCAGCAGCTCAAGTACAGTCAGGACTCTTTGGGAAAGCTTAATAAAGATACCCGAAACGACCAGACGCGCGCCGTACTCACATCGAAAACCCTGCGATACAACTCTCAGCTGGACACCGCCGGAGTAAAAGGAAGGACTTCAGAGTTCCGTGGCAAGGGCACCTGGAAAGATATCAATGCGGAGATCTCCGCAGTCGAGAGAGCCAAGTCAAATGCAATGGACCTTCAGAACATGTTCACCAACTTCCATCGTGAAGGTGAACATAACATTCTGATTCTGCGAATGGTAGACATTGAGATATTCAAGAAGTTCGCACTTTCGATAGCATGCTTCATCTTCTTCCTTATCGGAGCGCCAATCGGAGCACTTATCCGCAAAGGAGGACTTGGAACGCCTGCCATCATATCCGTGCTCTTCTTCGTAGCATACTGGGTAATCGACATTTCGGGTACAAAGCTCGCAAAAGATGGTGCATTCGATCCTTTCAGCGGAGTATTCATATCCACATACATCCTCCTGCCTATCGGCCTCTACCTTACATGGCAGGCAATCCACGATTCCCCTATCCTGAAGATCGCGCACATCAAGAACGCATTCAAGAAAATCAAAGCCAAGATAATGAACACATTCAAGAAGACGAGCATCGTCTACATGGGTACACCTGAATTCGCCGTCGCACCGCTTGAGGCCCTCATCAACAGCGGCTACAAGATATCGTGCGTAGTGACAGTACCGGACAAGGCAAGCGGACGAGGACTTAAAGTCAACGAAAGCGCAGTAAAGAAATATGCGGTCGAGCACAACATACCAGTCCTTCAGCCGGTATCTCTCAAGGATCCTGAGTTCCTGAAGAAACTCAGAGCACTGAAGGCCGACATCTTCGTTGTCGTGGCATTCAGAATGCTGCCTAAGGTTGTATGGGAGATCCCTAAGCTCGGCACATTCAACCTGCATGCAGCCCTTCTACCTCAGTATAGAGGAGCGGCTCCTATCAACTGGGCTGTGATAAACGGCGAGAAGACCACAGGAGTGACTACCTTCATGATTGATGAAGGCATGGACACAGGTAACATCATGTACCGATACGACTGCAAGATCGGTCCTGACGAAACAGTTGGCGAGGTTCATGACAAACTCATGGAACTTGGTTCAATGCTCGTAGTGAATACAGTTGAGGCGCTTGAAGAGAACAATGTCGAGCTCCGTGTTCAGAAGAGCTTCATCCAGGGTTCTGAGATCCTCAAGCCAGCTCCAAAACTCACACGCGAACTTTGTCACATTGACTGGAGAAGCAAGACCAGATATATCTACAACCTCATAAGGGGTCTGAGTCCATATCCAGCAGCATTTACAGAACTTGTCAAAGACGACAAGACATTGCAGCTGAAGATATATAAGGCCGCAAAGGTGGAAGGTGCAGACTACACGGCAATGCTTGCTCAGAACAACCTCGAATCAGCAGCGCCTGGAACCGTCCTCTCAGACGGAAAGACATATCTTGCATTTGCAACTGAAGACGGAGCGATTTCAGCTACAGAGATCCAGCTTGCCGGTAAGAAGAGAATGCCTGTGAAGGACTTCCTCATCGGATTCCGTGAAGCGCAGAGCTATACGACAAGCGTGGGAACGTCTTCATCAATAACAGGACGATAATCATGGAAAAGAGCGTAGTCATCATATGCGACGGAAGTTTTCCGAAGTCTGAGTATCCGAAATACGTTATTGGTTCCGCAGACTTCATCGTATGCTGTGATGGAGCTTTGACCAAGTTCCTGAAGCAGAGCCCCAAGATCTTTGGAGAGGAAAGGCTTCCTGATCTGGTTATCGGAGACATGGACACGCTCGCGCCTGCTTTGCAGAAGAAATACGCAGACATAATCATCCGTGAGGACGAACAGGAACACAACGACCAGACAAAGGCCGTAAGATGGGTTCTTAACAACATTGAAAGCATCGGATCAATTCACATACTGGGTGCCACAGGAGGCAGAGCGGACCATACAATCGGCAACCTCTCCCTGCTGATGGAATACACAAGAATGTTTGACCTGGGAGATATTCTGATCGAGACCATAACCGATGAAGGGACGGTCTTCCCTGTAAACGACACAACGGAATTCGATTGCGGTGAAGGCAGGGAAATCTCAATCTTCTCTCCGGACAACACCTTAAGGATAAAATCCGAAGGCCTGGCATACAGGACAGACGATGTTATATTTGACAATTGGTGGAAGGCGACGCTGAACAAGTCCACACAGGACAGAGTCAGACTCGAGTTCAACCACCCATCAATTGCTCTCATTATGATGAACTAGGATTTTCCTAAGAAATTATTAGGAAATACGCATATAAAGATTTAATTTTGACTCATAAATCAACTTTTGATTTAAAACAATAACAAATGGACACAAAGTACTTTCCAAGCATCGAGGCTATAAACAAAGCCTCTAAGGTACTTGAGGAAATCCTCGAGCCGACGCCTTTCAAGAAGAACGACAACCTCTCTGACACCTATCAGGCCAATGTTTTTCTAAAGAGAGAAGACCTTCAGATGGTGAGATCATACAAGATTCGAGGAGCATATAACAAGATCCGATCAATCGCACCGGAAAACATGAAGAACGGCATCGTCTGCGCCAGTGCAGGCAATCACGCCCAGGGCGTGGCGTTCTCATGCAGCAAACTAAAGATCATGGGCTCCATCTTCATGCCGACTACAACCCCTAAGCAGAAGATCGAGCAGGTGAGAATGTTCGGAAAGGAATTCATTGAGATTGTTCTTACCGGAGACACATTCGACGCCGCTAACGCTGCCGCCATCGCATACGCTAAGGAAAACGACAAGACCTTCATCCCTCCATTCGATGACCCTAAGGTGATGGAAGGTCAGGGAACAATAGGAAAGGAGATTCTTGAGCAGTCGGAGGTAAAGCTGGACTACATCTTCGTTCCGATCGGAGGAGGCGGACTCGCTTCCGGTCTCGGTTCATACATCAGACAGATGTCCCCTGACACAAAGATCATCGGCGTCGAGCCGGGCGGTGCACCTTGCATGAAGGCAGCAATCGAAGCCGGAGAAGTGGTTGAGCTTGATCAGATCGACAAGTTCGTTGACGGCGCAGCAGTAAAGAAAGCCGGTGCTCTTACATACCAGGTATGCCGTGAGGTACTTGATGACATAATCGTTGTACCGGAAGGTGCAGTCTGCACAACCATCATCCAGATGTACAACAAGAGTGCTATCGTTGTAGAGCCTGCTGGTGCACTCGCATCCGCAGCACTCAGATTCTACGCAGACAAGATCAAGGGTAAGAATGTTGCATGCATCGTCAGCGGAAGCAACAACGACATCACAAGAATGGAGGAGATCCGCGAAAAATCACTCCTCTACGAAGGTCTGAAGCACTACTTCATCGTGACATTCCCACAGAAGTCCGGAGAGATCGTGTCATTCATCAATGACGTTATCGGACCAAAGGACGACCTCGTGTACATCCAATACATAAAGAAGACCAACAAGAACTTCGGCCCGGCTCTCATCGGAATCGAGCTTTCCGCAAAAGAAGACTTTGACGCCCTTATCCAGAGACTTGATGCCCATGGCGCTGAATACGAATACATCAACAAGAATAATAAACTTTTTGAAATACTAATCTGATAATACTATGGCTAATATTGACTGGAGCAAACTCACTTTCTCCTACACAAAGACAAACACAATCCTTAAGACAACTTTCAAGGACGGCGCATGGACTCCTGTTGAAAGCTGCACTGACGACTACCTGCACCTGAGCGCATACGCTGGAGCATTGCACTATGCGATCGAGTGCTTCGAAGGCCTCAAGGCTTTCCGCGCAAAAGACGGCAGCGTACGCCTTTTCAGACCAGAGGAAAATGCAAAGCGTCTTCAGAGATCTGCCAAGTACCTCGGCATCGAGGCTCCATCTATCGAGATGTTCGTTGAGATGTGTAAGCGTTGCGTGAGAGAGAACATCGAGTTCCTCCCTCCTTATGAGGCTACAGGAGCATCACTCTACCTCCGTCCTACCCTCATCGGCTCAAACCCACAGCTTGGTGTTCAGTCTTCGAAGGAGAGCACATTCATGATTCTCTGCTCGCCTGTAGGTGCTTACGTAGGCGGTGCACTCGACGCAGTTGATTGCGTTATCGCAAGAAACTACGACAGAGCCGCTCCAAACGGATCAGGTTCTTTCAAGGTCGGTGGAAACTATGCATGTTCGCTTTACTCCCTCAATGTAGCACATGAGCAGGGTTACAAGGCAGTGCTTTACCTTGACCCATCTACAAAGACCATGATCGACGAGTTCAACTCTTCGAACTTCTTTGCAATCAAGGACAACAAGTACATCACTCCTAAGTCTGATTCCATCCTCCCATCCATCACCAACATGTCACTTGAGACAGTTGCTGCACACCTTGGAATGGAGGTTGAGAGAAGACCGGTTGCTGTTGAAGAACTCAGCACATTCGAGGAAGTCGGAGAGTGCGGAACAGCAGTAGTGATCACTCCTGTGCACAAGCTCGTAGACAAGCCTTTCCTCGAGTCTACTGAAGAGACTGTATATACATTCGGTGACGGAAAGTGCGGTCCTAAGTCGCTTAAGCTTTACAACTTCATCACAGGCCTCCAGAAGGGCGAGATTGAAGACCCATTCGGATGGATCAACATCGTGGAGCTTTAATGGCAATTCAAACAATTTAAAAAAACGTCCTCAAATTCTGAGGACGTTTTTTATTGCTATTTAGGAGCAATCCTGTATAGGAAAATTGCGATAAGCGCAAAGACTATGTTTGGAAGCCAAAGGGCTACCGCAGGAGATAGAGTATCAGTATGCACGAACATCTGGCTGAAGCGCATGAAAAGAATATAGGTAAACGCCAGAGCAATACCAAGGGCAATATTCCATCCGATACCTCCTCTTCGTTTCTTGGAAGAGAGGGAAACTCCGATGATCGTAAGAACAATCGCAGAGAACGGAAGGGCAAATCTGGTGTTCTTCTCGATCAGCGCATGCTTGACGTTAGCATCACCTCGCATCTCCTGTATACGAATCATCTCATTAAGCTCGGAATAGTTCAATGTCGTCACGGTGTTTTCCGAGAAGTAGAAGTCCTTCACAGATAATGGGATTATCGTGTCGAGCTGACGGCCGCTGCGGATATCATCTGTCAGATCGTCATTGAACTCACGGATGAAGTATTTCTTTAGCCTCCACGAACCGTTGATGGTATCGTACACTGCTGTCTCTGCTGAGATTTTTGAAACCAGCTTGCTGTCCTCTATCCTCTCAATGGTAAACTTATATGCGGTATTGTTCCAGGAGCTGAAGGATTCAGCATATACAAACTGACCGGGAGCGATCTGATAGTGGATGTTTCTGCTGGCCTTCTTAGGTTTTTCCTTTGTATACTGCTGCTCAAACTTAACCAGTTCCTTGTTCGCATCCGGTATGACGAAGAGATTTAACCCAAGAGAAAGAATGGTGATGATGACGGCCGCGACCATATACGGAACCATCATCCTGTGGAAACTGATTCCTCCTGAGAGTATGGCCACGATTTCAGAGTTCGAAGCCATCTTTGACGTGAAGAAGATCACCGTTATAAACACGAACATAGGACTGTACATGTTTATGAAGTACGGGATGAAGTTCAGATAATAGTCAAATATGATGGCTTTCAAAGGAGCTTTCTTCTCGACAAAGTCGTCGATCATCTCGCTGACATCGAATATTATGACAATACTGATGATCAGAAGAAGGGCCACGAAGAACGTTCCCATGAATTTCCTGAATATATACCAGTCTATTTTCTTTGGAGCAAGAAACATAATCTGTTACAATCTTGTTGTTATTCTGCGGACAGTCTCGTCCTTCCATGCCTTGAAGTCACCGGCCTTGATATGCTTGCGCGCCTCACGCACAAGATCAAGGTAAAACGCAAGGTTATGTTCGCTGGCGATCTGGCCTGCGAAAATCTCACCGGCGATGAAAAGGTGACGCAGATATGCGCGGGTATATGTATGGTCTACGAAAGACGTTCCCTTCGGATCGAGCGGAGAGAAGTCGTCTGCCCACTTCTTGTTCTTTATGTTGATGATGCCGTCCCATGTGAAGAGCATTCCGTTACGTCCGTTACGGGTAGGCATCACGCAGTCGAACATATCCACTCCCCTCGCTATGCCTTCAAGGATATTTGCAGGAGTACCGACTCCCATGAGGTATCTCGGTTTGTCTTCCGGAAGGATTGGACAGACTACTTCGAGCATCTCGTACATCTTTTCAGTCGGCTCACCTACTGCAAGTCCGCCGATAGCATAACCCTCACGGTCAAGAGCTGCAGCATGTTCTACGGCCGCTCTTCTAAGGTCAGGATAGACACATCCCTGCACGATAGGGAACAAAGCCTGAGAATATCCATAAAGTGGTTCTGTTGCGTCAAAATGCTTTGAACAGCGCTCCAGCCATCTCTGGGTGAGCTCGAGGGACTTCTTTGCATAACGATAATCCGCATCACCAGGGCAGCACTCATCGAAAGCCATCACGATATCGGCTCCGATGATACGCTGGGTATCCATGTTGTTTTCCGGAGTGAACAGATGCTTCGAACCGTCGATATGTGAACGGAACACACATCCGTCCTCGGTAAGCTTTCTGATCGGGCTCAGCGAGAAGACCTGAAATCCGCCGCTGTCTGTGAGGATAGGACGGTCCCATGACTCGAATTTATGGAGTCCACCTGCTGCCTTGAGGACATCAAGGCCAGGTCTGAGGTAAAGATGATATGTGTTTCCGAGGATGATCTCAGCTTTGATATCCTCCTTGAGATCTCTATGATAAATACCCTTGACCGAGCCCACAGTGCCCACAGGCATGAAAATCGGGGTCTCGATCTGGCCGTGGTCTGTAGTGATCACACCACATCTTGCGGCAGACTGAGGGTCATTATGTGTCTTTACGAATTTCATTCAAAACATTTTAACCCTCAAAGATAGTAACTTTTACTCAAAATCTCGTATATTTGTTTTTTATAGATGCCTCGACTTCGCCCGACATGCCTGATATTCTGTCATTTCGAGCAAACGAAGTGAGTCGAGAAATCTATAAAACTGATTGTATATTTATATTAATGATAAAACTATGCTAAAATCAATCAAAACCAGGCTCATTGTGATGAACATCCTCCAGTGGGCAGTGTGGGGATCTTACCTCACTTCAATGGCAAACTACCTGATTTCAGTAGGATTGGGAGCTCAGATTCCTATTTTCTTCGCTCTTCAGGGCATTGTTTCGATATTCATGCCAACGATCATGGGTATTGTTGCAGACAAGTATATCCCAGCGCAGAAACTTCTTGGAATCTGCCATGGTATAGCAGCAATCGGCATGCTCGGCGCCGGATATTACGGATGGTCACAGTCAGGAGGTGATCCGGTTTCATTCCCTATCCTCTTTGGTCTCTATGCAGTAGGAACAGCATTTTACATGCCTACCATCGCACTTTCAAACTCGGTTGCATTCAACCTGCTTGAGAGAAACGGATATGACACAGTCAAGGACTTCCCTCCTGTACGCGTATTCGGAACCGTAGGTTTCATTCTTGCAATGCTCTTCGTTAACTTTGCCAGCATCGAAGGCATCCAGTTCCAGAACTCATACAACCAGTTCCTTACATCAGGATACATCGGACTTGCAATGCTGATCTTCTGCTTCACCTTGCCGAACTGTCCTTGCAACACCAATCCGGATCAGAATCAGACTCTTTCTGAAAAGTTCGGCCTCAACGCATTCATGCTCTTCAAGGACAAGCAGATGGCAATCTTCTTCATCTTCTCCATGCTTTTGGGAGCCGCACTACAGGTCACTAACGCTTACGCGACACCGTTCATTTCACACTTCCAGGTAACATCACCTGATTCATGGGGCGCAAACAATGCAAATGCCATTTACTCAGTCTCACAGGTTGCCGAGACCC
>JAEIGA010020047.1_pt1 | contig 10190 bp, 2 predicted proteins | sample 9270691 | NCBI WGS metagenome assembly JAEIGA01 (sample SAMN17057246, study PRJNA624740) | gut metagenome | biome: biome; isolation source: fecal sample | host: Bos grunniens | place: China: Xizang | collected 2019
TGCACTTCGTTCTCGCCGGTGATGACATATACGCCAGTGGCTGGGAGGGCGACATCTACTACGGTTTGTACCATGCCTGAGTAGATGATTGCACCTGTCGCTGACATCACGCGCACATGCTGTGGCTCTGCCACGGCGATGTTGATACCAGCTACGGTTGCAGTAATAAAGAGGTCATTGCCACCACCTACGGTTGGGATATTGCCACCTGGATTTACATCGGTAGGAGCGTTCTCTTTATCATAATTAATCTTACCTGTACGACCGACACTTCGTGCTGGCATACCATTCCTGGTAGGCACATTACCATACAAAAATGCAGTAGTTGGTTGAATTATTGTACCCTTTCCAAGATCAACAGGCTCAAATATCTCACTATTAAGACGAGGAGCATCAGAATTATAGACATATATATTCTCTTGTGTTGGTTGCAATTGCGCAAAGGTACTATTACCAGTCACCACTACCTCATTTGCATTTGGTTTTTGCGTAAACACGTTTCCTGCAATAGTATCATTTAAGAAATCACGACCATTGATAACCTGTGCTCCTGCTGTACTTTCGAAGATAATAAACTTACCTGACCAATAATCCCAATAGTTACGATTTGCTAATGACGCTTCGCACGCAGGGCAATATGGGAACATCAGCGAATAGGTCTTACCTTTATGCAAAAGTACACCATCCTGCATTGCCGTATCAGGCAACATACTCCACTGCACTGCGAAGGAATCTTCGTATTGTGTTAACCCCCAATTGCCCTTGTTCTCATTCAGATAGAAGTTAGCTTCGCGCCAGTTCTTACCTACATACGGGATCAATCTTTGCTTGCTACGCAATGTATAATCACCAGTACCATCCCACAATCTTAGTGAGTCTCTATCCTGGCTTTTTGCCCATGTCAGATACGAATTGCAAATACTATCAAAATCGTTGTATGTACCCATTGCCATGGCCACAGCAAAGAATGCAGCGAAGTCCGCATTATGCTCTGCTTGTGCTTTCAAAATGGTTGCTCGAGGATTTTGTGCTGTATCTCCCATTTGCTCGAATGCATTCTCTGAATAGGTTTCCATCACATAGATATTTGCCACATCAAATGGCGCAGTGAATGTTTGCCAAATATCAGCCGTGGCAGTAGTCATGTAATACACCCTATCTGTGATGGTGTATGATGTATCACTCACTACTTGATGTTGCAATGCATCACCAACATGGCTAAGCAGGTCAAATCGTGCATACTTCTTGTTCTTAAAGAACGTTTTAGCCGCTGCTGGCACCTCGAACGGAGGCATATAGGTGTAATCCAACACTTCGCCCGCAGCATTTTTTTCACCTGCTCTAATTACGTTCTTAATATCATCATCTATCTTACAATAGAGGAAGTATTTTACCTCTTCATTTTGTTCTATTGGGGTATCACCACCAATTGAACCTTCAGCCACACTCTGAATTCCAGCTGTAATTTCAGTCATACAAGCCTTCCAAGTGGAGGTCAACTTATCTTGTTCAGCACTTACTCCACCATAGCCATCAGGTATCCAGAAATACAACTTTTTGTTGGAGTCTGGAGCTACACTCTCCAAACCATAAGTATATGTACGAAGAGAAAGGTAGTTTGCTAAATTATCCACACAACTTGGGAATTGGAGATTTGTCGCCAATCCTGCTGCATTAATGTTGCCACCTTGAGCATTGAGGTCATATACATATTGTCCTAATAGGCTACCATTTTCGCCATCTTTTGGCGCACCGCCTTTAGAGGTAACGTGCTGGCAAGCACGCAAGAAACAATGCGAGCCACCATACACATAGGTATTCTTAGGCAAACGCAAGCACGATGTAGAATCACTATAGACAATCTTACCTGCTGAATCACGCACAGTATCACCAGAAGCGGTTAGTCTTACATCCATCAAATAATATTGGCGATATGCAGCTTTTACCTCCATAGGTTCAACAGTAACGGTTCCATCAAAGAAATTAACTACACCACCTACAGAGTCGGTACCTATACCATAGCACAACAGAACACCCCCACTTTCTGATCCAAAGTATCCTGAGCGGTGAGAGATAGCCAATGTGGTCTTATAAGTATCACTACCGATTTGAGAGTTTTGCAATTCCACACGTCCACCCCTAAAGTTCACCGTAGTATGTTTATTACCCATATCAATAGAAGGTGCATTATTGGCTTGCTTCTTCAATCCAAGATATCCATTGGTACGTTTGGTCTTGGTCACTACACCACTTGCATTTACCTCTGTAGGCCATTCGTCGGTAAAGTTGAGCGTTGTCCTGGTCATTTTAGCGTGATCCTTTGTATGCATATGGATATGAACTGGAGAAGACACTTGATATGCTTTCATTGCTACTTGATTTTCAATAGCAACACCATAGAAGTTACCATAATTACTTACGAGTAAGTTATTACCTGTAGTATGAATTGTTACCTCGAATGGTTCGTAGTTTTGCAACAATTGCTGTTTGTCGGTATTCTCAAATACAAGCACGCCACCCGATCCACGCGCATAACCATCCGTAGATACTAAACCACCTTCTTTATCTCCATAGAAATAATTTCCGTTTTCTGTCTTATTACGGCTGAACACATGGAAATCTTCGAGATAGATATCCAATTTGGACGCATGTTTACCACGGAAGAGGAATACACCTTCTTGGTTCTTGGTATAACCAGTAGTTGCGTAAGGACAGAAACCAGTCATATATACACTGAGATTATTATTCTCTACATCAATATATTTGACATCTACGGTATCATTAATTATCAAATTTCCAGCAGTATCTTTATTAGACACATTAGCGTTCTCTATCTCAGCAACTCGCATATATGCTATATCCTGTGTTTTCTTATAGACATAATAAGGGGTTACTGCATTGGAACCTGTCAAAGTGCCTTCCTTGCCAGGAGAGGTAATATCTGTTCCTTCAGCAGGGGTGGTCTCGCCATATATAAATAGGTAGTCAAACAATGCCGTGCCATCTTTTGCAAACGCATTAGAGAGATTAACCTTGTGGTGCTCATAGCCATCATATGCTTTGCCATGATAGGTATATTGATTTGGAATACCCGTAGAAAGACCTGTATTATCCGCATTCTCCTTTATAATATAACCATCCGTACCAACAAGTTTGGCTGTCGCAAGTACACTATTATCCACATTATTTCGAATGGTAATTGTGCCTTTATCCAAAGCCGTTTGTCTTAACCATTTTACTCCCAGGAAGATAGTATCCACTTTATTGACACCTAATGCGGTACTATGAGTTGCTTCGGTAGCAGTAATGACTGATTGCCAATTGGTTGCAGCTGATGTCGTATCTGTAGAGATTTGGAAGGCTGTCGTATTGTCAATTTCAAAATTAACGTTCGATAAATTAATAGTAATCACACCCAAATTCTGTTGCGCATATTCTGGGCTAAATGTCAATTCATTGGGCACAAGCACCACGCCTGGATAACCTTCTATCACGAGGTTTGATAGGCGCATTTCTTGCAAGCGAACAGAATTGTACTCAATACGCACAAAGCGTGTAGTAAATTTCAGTTCCTGTTGCAATGTCTTGCCATCTTCGGAATCACGAGCCAGTGTGGCCACTGAGTAATCAACACCATCCACACTCTCCTTGATAATCCACTCTGAATCTACGACTGGTTCATCGCCATTAGCAGATGAGAGATCAAAGCGAATGATACTTGGTGCTCCATTAAAAGCGAAGGTTACCGAGCGCGTGAGTTGGCTACCAGGGTTGGTAAACACCACCTGACGCTTATTAGCATCCCACTCAACATACGCCTCATCTTTCTTGACGGACACATAATGGAAAATTTCATCATCAGCGTCATCTGCCAAGTTAATTGGCAAATCTTGAGGGAAATTATATGCTATCACTTGCACCACCGCAGTATTACCACCTTCAGTAGCTTGCAAAGTGTATGTACCCTCTGTGGTTGAAGGTGTCGATTTTACTGTAACTGTAGTTCTGTAATAAGGTGCGTCATCGGTGCCTAAGTTTCCCGTAGTACTACTTGTAGTATAATTCAATCCACTAAGCGCTATAGAAGGAGTAGCAGTAGTATGCGTGAAGACAACATCCATCAACTCATCTTTATTGACATGAATAGGCAAATACAATTTATCTATATCCGATGAAATATCCAATTCTGTCACACATACCTTGGACAAGACACCCACATCCTTTTTGGTATTATTATATCGTATGCGGACTTGGTTTGTTGTAGGAGACAGTTGCAATGTCACCTCTTCACCTGTCCATACCTTATCCAGCGCTACATTCTTCCAGTCCTCATTTTCATCCGCTCGTTCTTGTATGTACCACGCATCTGTACCATTGGGTTGCAGAATCAACTTATCAGGTGTTCCTAAGAATCGGAACATCCATTCCGCTACTGTTTCTGAAGAGTTAAATTCTACTCCATTATCGAAGCGTACAGATTTACTGCCATTCATTGTATGGATATTGAACAGGTTCAGTGTGTTTACACAGAATGGTACACGAGATAGCAGTGTGCTTGTAGAAGTCACTGTGATTGTAGTTTTAATTGTTTTAGAATCAACACTAGCACTTGCACCTTGGGTAACGGTGATATCAACCGTACCTGGAGCTATCGGTTTTACCATATATGGTTCAGCATCGGTACCTGAGCCAAGGATTTCCACCACACCAGATGTAGATAACGTAATATCGCTCTTCTCAATTGGTGTTTTCGCATTATCCGTTTCAGGGTTCAGCAAGGGGAATGCTGGCGTCAAATCCTCATCGTCATATATGGTTCTAGGAAAATCTGCAAATTCCAAGGTATTATCCTTCAAATCTGTTTGGGCTTTTAAGCAAACTTTCACAGATTTCGTCAGGGTTCTTGGTGTACTATCTGTGTATTTTGCAGTAACAATCAAGCAACCTTCATGGATGTCCGCTGTTGTTGGATAATATGTCAATGTCGCATTTTGATAAGGATGGTCGGATTTTGCACCAAAATCGAAACTAAATGGATCATCACATGAAGTATCGCTCCAATCTGCATAACTATTAGCCACATTATTGGTATCCGCAGTAATAACTACTGGCAATACGATTGGCTCACCAACACCTGTACCCATAAACGGTGGATACTGAGAACCATCCGCATAATTGGTGCTATCGATTGCAAGTTGGAATTTAGGTTCGTAATCTTCGGTTGCAACCAGTGGCACATCCACAGGTCGTGCAACCACTTCATGCGTGTATGGGTCTTCAAACTCAAACTGAATGGCTATATTTCCTACCCTGTTAGTTTCGTGGACACCTGTATGCGCATATTTAACAGGTATGGCTAAAGTTTTCGCATTACGATCGTAAACAAAATCCCCCGCTTGTTCAAAGCCATCACCTGTCACCACTATCTTCTTCCATGTGATTGTCACGCCCTCTTCGACAACATCACAGATCACATTTTGCGTCAAATCCTTGGGTAGTGTAATAGCAAAAGTATCCTGTCTCCAATTTGTGATTCCCGCATCAGGTTTTAACCATTTGCCCTCATTTCCATTTTTGAAATATATATAGGTATCATCTTTTTTTGCGCCTTTTCCACCAGTGCGCGAACCATCCGTATTGCGCAGCCAAGCGTTACAAATAGGGATATCTGTTATCCATGACGTTGTTGTGTGAGTTTGATTTATTTGGTTAGTTGTCTTATCGTCGCCTATTGCATAATAGTTTATTATACCACCGCCATTAGAGGTGATATTGGCACCAAAATCTTTTTCTTTAGTACTACCATTAATACCAGCAATATATGTAGTATCCGTGGTTGTATAAAGAGCACCATTTTCAACCATAGTCATCGTACCATCCAGAATAATGGAAGCATCCGTCAAAAGAAGAGTTGTATCAGCCGCATTCGATTTCACAGGGTAACGAACCGTAGATACTTTGCGTTTGCCAGGAGCTTTACCATGATAAGCGGTATAAGTGATTGGTATAAGAGGCTGACTTGCCGAGCCATAATATCCACCATAATTCTTTTGACCTGCTGCATTGGTAGTAACCTCAACAAAATCAGGCCTAACATTCAACTCCGCATCATAGAGAATCAACTTCTTTTTAATGAGCAATTCCGAACCTTGAGAAATCTCAAGCGTTGCACCAGCCATTAAAGCCACATCATTAGGAGAATCGAGAGCGACACTATCTATGGTAATATCAATATTATTACCAATCGGCAGCACATAGTCCTCCGAATTGATTGGAACATCATAACCAATAACCTTAACGTCCATTTTGACATTGCCAAGCGTAGCTTTGGCTCCAGAAGTACCTTTCACTTTATATTTTTGGCGATCATTCTCACCATCATAATACTTCTGAAACTTAGCTTTCTCATCAAAACGAAATAGGGCACTTGCATCCGTATATTTAGAAACATAGGGCATAGTCAGTCCGATAACTCCCATCAAATCAACTGCTGCACACACTTTTTCTGTTGCACCATACTCCAACTCAAGCATAGTTTCAATATTCTGTACATAGTACTGGCCAAATGGAAATACTTTTTTATCATTTTTTACCAAACCTATTTTGCCACTGCTCAAACCACCGCCGAAGAGAAGTCCTCCAAGGTCTTCTACTCCATCTAACCCCGTTACCGCCGATCCACCACGCCAATCTGTAAACTGGAATGACTCGTACACTGTTGCTCCATTTTTGGCGAGTACAGATGATTTAAAAGGATTACCCGTAACATAACCCATCACAAATAAGTTCGAACCATTATTCAATTGAATATGGCTACCATCTTGCAGATGAATTTGACCATAACCAGTTGGTCTTCCTGTATAACCCATCGATGCACTGGCACAAGAATGCACACTGATTCTACCATCCACTTGAATCGTTGTTTCCGACTCCACTATCAATTTGCACACACATGTAGGTGGCATTTTTCCTTCAAAATAATCATCTTGCGTTGGTTCACCAGTAAGAACATAGTAGTCCGTACCATTGATTGTTTTAGCAGAAGTATTTGTTACTGCCTCAGACAATTGTGTTTTGCTCAATCCTGGTATCAACAATGTATAACCTGCAGGTATTGTATAAGAACCTGATTCCGGTTTAGGAAGCAACCAACTATTTTTTCCTTGAACCGTCACTTTGGATATTTCGGAGTTAGTGAATTCCAGACGTAATTTATTTGGTGCATACACTGATACAACTTTTCTTGCCTCGTCGTTCAAACTAACAGCGACGGCAAGAGCGTCTTCCAAATGGGCATATTTAGTTACAGTATCTGGTAATATAATAAATTGTGCATATTCCGCACTCAGTACTTCAGGCTTAACGGTAGCACTTTTTTGGATATGCAAAATCGTATTCTCATTATAATCGTATCGTACTGTTTCACCCTCGGTAATCACCCATCTGCGGAAACGAGTGTTAGCATCCTTAGTAACGGACATGGTAAAATAAGCATCATTACCATTATGTTCTGGTGAAATAGAAATTTCTTTAAATTGATCGGTTACTTCTTCTGTCACACCACCAAAAATTTCCGTTTGACTAAACGAATAAGTACAACCACTTGCAGGCAAGAAGGTGATAGTTGGCAAGTCACGAATAGAAATATCTATCGTTTCTGATTTAGGTTCATACACACACTGATTCAAATCCACATTACTTGGGATGAGCGTAATAGAATACTGTCTTTCTCCCACCGTTGCTTCACCGCGAGCGACAGTATTTTGTCCTATAGTAATGGTTACAAGATTGCTACCACCATCCAGTTTTGTAGAAGCGTTATCAGTAATAGAAAAGACATCTGGGTCAGGATTAATGATCTGAAGTGCACGCGATTTGTTTACCGTAACACTAATGCTTTTGCTTGTAACGGTACCATCGGCCTTCTTGTACAAAACAATCCCCTCATTACCAACTTGAGACAAGTCCAGAATGGAATTGAAGTTAGCAGTAAATGTAACATCATCACTCTTATTAGAAAATGAATACTCATAAGGGTTATCGGAACTCGTTGCTTCTCCACTCCAGCCTGAGAAATAACAACCAAGCTCAGCATTAGCATAAAGATAGGCTTTGCCCGTGAATTTATCTGTACTGCTACTCTCCCATTTCGCTTCACCAGTACCGTCCCACCCATTAATAGAGGTTATCTCTGTAGGATTGCTTTTACTTACATACACCTTACCCATTGCAGGATCAGCGGATGTTGCTTTGACTGTAAAACTACCCGCACTTGCCATAGCAGCAAAAGAAAGGAACACTGCCGCCATTGCCAATCGCTTGGAACAATTGAGCAACGACGAGTTAATCATTTGAGAAAACATTTTTTTCATATCTTTTAATTTTATTAATATTCTATTTTAGTGTATGGTGTAGAGTGTAAAGTGTAAAGGCACGGAACCAAACATTAACACTCTGATTTTTATATGTGGTTGAATTTATTAAGTATATATTGCTTAATCACTATTATTATCCACGCTACGACCATTACAATATGGCTCCAATCCACTAACACATGTCCCCATAGAGTCATGGCTGCCATGCCAAAGCACCACATTGCCAATATTCCAGCGTATGGCAATGCCCAATACTTGCGCCAATGCCAACAGATAGCAGGCAATGGGTTGAAAGGAATTATTAGCCAGTTCCAATCGGTACAGCAGAGATCAGAGAAGCAAATTAAGTAGGTCATAAAGCAACCTACAATTGTCTGCCCTGCTAACATCAGCCAATCGAAATAGGGGCGTTTCCACAAGAGGTTAGCAATGGATAATATAAGCAAGATAATTGCCAACACCATTGGAGTAAACCATCCGTCTGCTACTTTCGGTTCGCCCTCAACCAATATGTTTGGTTCACTTGCCAACAGAGATTCTCCATCCACTTTGGCTTGCTGCAAAGCGCGAACTAAATCCATAGGAACAAGTAACTGTCGATCTCCCACAAGAGGTGTATCAACTTCATTTCCAGATATAAAACAAGCAACAAAACGAACCCATAAAGCTTTGGCAGTATTCGCCTTCACCAAATCTCTTCCTGTTGGAGAATAATCGTATAACGCCCTATCATATACAATCACCGTCTCACCTAACGCTTCTTTAACAAAGTCTATTACAGTAATGGCACAACCGCGATGGTAGTAGTCGTATGGAAGACGGACACCTTCAGCGACATGCTCATCCAACACGCGCCAAAGTTCGCGTTTGACATCTATAGGAAGGTTGAGTGTATATTCATATACCCCGCGACCTTCTTCACGATATTGTGCGCAGTACTCTTCTACAGGAATAGCGTACAAGCCCATCATCAGTTTGCCAGCGAGGAAATCCAGCACCCTGTTTTGTACGTTCTCGCTCTCGTAGGAGAAGCAATAGTCCATGCCGAAAGTAGGGCATTGCAAGCGGAGGCAAGCATGACCAAGAACAGAGTACATGACTGTGCCAGGGTCTGCGACCAAAAGGGATGCAATAACAAAATCCTCTGCTGTGCGATCTACATGGTCGTTGAAAACCGTATCTACATACTGCCCCTCAGCATCCACAATCTGTGCGGATACGGAGAGAGAACCTGCTACGAGGAGCAGGAGGGAGAGGAGGAGCGATATGTTCAATTTACAAATTGACAATTTACAATGTACAATTTATTTACTATTTGGTTATTTTATGTTGTCGCCCGGGGGCGAGGGGTTGTTTAGTTAATAATTAATATTAATATCTTTTTACTCTAATGATTCTATATACAAAAAAACGGTAATTCCGTTTTGTGGAATTACCGTTAACTTTGATGTATTACTTATTTTTTAATAAATCATGCTCTGAGGTATGATACGATGGATATACACCGCCTCATCTGTCATCGAATATAAGATTGCCATTCGCTCATAATTTAAGCGGCGGATGGGTGAACCCAACTGAAAAGATAACTCGGGCACTATAGGAAACAAATCTGCATTTTGCTTCAGCCACAAAATCCGTTGCTCCAAACCTGCAAGATAGCGTTTAGCAGTCAAAGGAGCACAACATTGCTGAACGATATAGTCGTTGAGATTGACGATATCGTTATAGGCATCGGCACTATATCTAATCACGCGCATCATTCAGCCTCACGAATATCGTTCATGCCATAGCGTTTGCCCATGTCAGCGTATGCCA
>JAEIGA010020048.1_pt1 | contig 10189 bp, 11 predicted proteins | sample 9270691 | NCBI WGS metagenome assembly JAEIGA01 (sample SAMN17057246, study PRJNA624740) | gut metagenome | biome: biome; isolation source: fecal sample | host: Bos grunniens | place: China: Xizang | collected 2019
CCGGTTCCATTGACTGTATTTGGAACGGATTCACTATCAACGGTAGGGAAAGCGACTACTGCTGGTCTGACGCATACATTGACAACAAACAGGTTGTTGTTGTAAAATCCGATTCTGGAATTAAATCCTTAGATGACTTAGCTGGTAAAACTGTTGAAACACAAAAAGATTCATCAGCTTTAGCTGCTCTTCAAGGAGACAACAAAACTTTAGCAGACACCTTTGGAACCTTAACTGAAGTAGCTGACTATAACACCGCATTCATGGATTTAGAATCCGGTGCATGTGACGCAGTCGCTATCGATATTGGTGTTGCACAATACCAAGTATCATCCAAAGACAATCCAGATGCCTACTCCATTTTAAATGACTCAATCTCATCTGAACAATATGGTATTGGATTCAAACTTGGAAACGACGCTTTAAAAGACAAAGTACAAGCTACTTTAGACGAAATGTTTGAAGACGGAACTGTTGCCAAAATCGCTGAAAACTACACTGATTCTGGTGTTCCTGGATCTTTAATCACTAAATAGACTTATTAGTTAGAGGGGAGAATTAGATTTATGATTTTAAGTAATGTAATTTCACAATTGCTTGGTGGTATGGTTACCTCCATTGAAATATTCCTTCTTACATTACTCTTCTCTCTTCCTCTCGGTTTGATTATTGCCGCAGGAAGAATGAGTAATATCACACCGATCAGGTGGCTGATGAAGATTTATATTTCAATAATGAGAGGTACCCCGTTGATGCTGCAATTAATTGTAGTGTTCTTTGCTCCATATTACCTGTTCGGAATTAATCTTTCAGCTGATTATAGATTTATTGCAGTTATCATTGCATTTACAATCAACTATGCAGCTTATTTCGCTGAAATATATAGGGGTGGAATTGAAGCTATTCCTAAGGGACAATATGAAGCGGCCCAGGTTTTGGGATACGGCAGGCTTGAAACATTTTTCATAATCATATTGCCTCAGGTATTTAAAATAATTCTTCCTTCAGTAACTAATGAAGTAATTACTCTTGTAAAAGATACTTCCCTTTCATTTGTAATTGCAATCCCGGAAATGTTTACAGTGGCCAAACAAATCGCAGCGGCTGACGCATCAATTGCGGCCTTGCTTGTTGCAGGTATATTCTATTATCTGTTCAATATTCTTGTTGCATTTGCCATGGAACACTTGGAGAATAGATTAAGTTATTATGAATAGAGGGATATTATGAGTTTACTTGAAATTAAAAACCTTAAAAAAAGCTTTGGAGACAATGTTGTTCTAAAGGACATTTCATTGAATGTCGACAAGGGTGAAGTTTTATCCATCATAGGCCCTTCAGGATCAGGAAAATCAACACTGCTCAGATGCATTACTGGTCTTGAAGAGGAAGACAGCGGTGAAATCAAGTTTGACGGGACTTTCGGTTTGGTGTTCCAGAATTTCAATCTGTTCCCTCATCATTCAGTAATGAAGAACATTGCAAACGCTCCTTTAAAAGTCCAAAAGAGAGAAAAAAGCGAAGTTTATGCTCACGCCCGTGAATTGCTTAAGAAAATGGGGCTTGAAGATAAGGAAGATGCATACCCATGCGAACTGTCAGGCGGTCAGCAGCAAAGGGTTTCAATTGCAAGGGCTTTGGCAATGAATCCTGACATCCTGTTTTTTGATGAACCGACCTCAGCGCTTGACCCTGAGCTAACCGGTGAAATCTTGACTGTCATAAAACAGCTGGCGGCAGAGCGTATGACAATGGTAATCGTTACCCACGAGATGAATTTCGCTCGAAACGTGTCCGATACAATTATATTCATGGATGGCGGAGTAATTGTTGAGGAAGGCTCTCCTGATGAAGTGTTCTCATCAGATAACCAAAGAATGAAAGAGTTCTTGGGAAAATTCAATGATTAATTAATTTAATCATTTCCTACTTTTTTTTAGAAATATATTTTAATTATTATCCATATATTTTAATGTATATGGGTGATTGTTTTGAATGATGTGGATAAGCTAGTTATTTCTTTTAAATTTCCCCCTAGCGATGACGTTAGCGGAATTGTTGTAGCAAAAAGAATCATAAAGCAGGATTCGCCTGTTGATGTGCTTCAAAATGAGGTCGATGAAAGCGAATATCTGAATTTCGATATCATTGACAAGTATATAAATGAAAGGTTTGTCGTTTCAGCAGATGGAAAAAGGGATTCACATAATCAGATTAAGGAATTTATCGACCAGAGCTTTGAATATTTGAATGAAAGGGATGTATACGCCAAGATCTACAGCAGGTCATGGTATATGGCAAACCATTTTCTTGCAATGGAATACAAGTTCAAACACCCTGAAGTCTTCTGGACTGCCGAATTTTCAGACCCGGTTTCCCGAAAGATGGACGGAACAATAAGAATGCCCAAAGCCTCAATCGTTGAAAACGAGAAATATTTAAACAAGTTTAATTCAAAAATCGCCGGATTAAATAATGACTTCAAGCCGCTGGACATGCCTAATGTGTCATACTTCATTGCGGAGTATTTAACTTTAATCTTTGCCGATGAAATCATATTTACAAATCCCAACCAAAGGGAGATAATGCTTGAAATCTATGATGACGACTTCAAAAGATTCGTCATTGACAAGTCAGTGATAATGCCTCACCCGACACTTGATGACGAGTTCTATCATCTTGAAGAGCACAATATGGAATTGGATGAAAATGACGTCAATATCGCCTATTTCGGCAATATATATTACATATCAAGACATTTTGAGGCGCTCTTTTATGCATTCGACAGCCTGAATCACAAATATAAGGACAGGCTCAAGTTCCACCTATTCCTCAACAATGACCATTACTTCAAGATTCTCATAAATGACATGGACATCAAGGAAAATATTATTTTAAGAAAGCCTTTGAGATATTTCGAATTCCTTAATGCGACCACACAGTTCGATGTCCTCCTGATAAATGATACAATAACCAAGGATTTCTATAAGATAAACCCTTATCTGCCTTCAAAGCTTTCGGATTACAAGGGATCTCATATTGACATATGGGCAATATATGAAAACGGTAGCGTCCTTTCAACCCAGGACGTCAGATACAAGTCATCAATGACCGATTATACCCAGTCAACCAAAGTTCTGGTTGATATTTTGAAAGACAACGGCTATGATGATGAATCATACACACTTAATGATTCGGTATATGAAAACAGAATCACTCAACTCAATTTGACAATGAAAAAAGAAGTCAATGCCAAAAACAGATACAGAAGGCAAATTAAAAAATTGAAAAAGGAAAACAAGAGGCTGAAAGAGGAAAACGAAAAGATATTGTCTTCCAATAGCTGGAAGATTACAAAGCCTCTAAGAAAGCTTAGAAACAAATGACTCAAGAGCAATGACAAAAGTATCAGTTATATTAACCGCATTCAACGAAGAGAGATATATCAAAAAGGCAATCCAAAGCATTTTAGACCAAACCCTAACTGATTTTGAGCTTATCATTGTAAATGACGGCTCAACCGACAGCACTTTGGATATAATAAAGAGCTTTGACGATGAAAGGATTATATTGATAAGTCAGGAAAATGCAGGTCCCGGTGCTTCAAGAAACAGGGCGCTGAAACTTGCAAAGGGCGAGTATACCATGTATCTTGACGGCGATGACTGGTACAGTGAAGATGCATTGCAGATTGCCTATGACGAGGCAAAGTCCAAAGGCACTGACTTCACCTTCTATCAGATGATTAACTATGACGATAAGACCGGAGAGGTCTATGAAAACGACTGGTTCAACCTGAACATATTCGACGAGTCATTTGAAAATACAGTCTTTAATATAAGGGAATTCAAGGGATCCATTTTTGATTTGTCCGTTGGGGTGTGCCAGAAGATATATAATACCTCTTTTTTAAAGGCCATCGGCGCCGAATTTCCCGAAGGGATATTCTTTGAGGACATGCCGTTTTTCTATTACGTCCTGCTTAAGGCCGACAGGATTTCTATAATCAAGAAACATCTCTACTTTAGAAGAAAGCATGACGCATCAATAACCCATGTCGTTGACGAGAAATTCCTCGACACTGTTCCGGCAGGCCAGGAATTAATGAGAATATTTATTGAAAATGAATGGTATGATGCATACAAATTTGACCTGCTTGCCTATAAAATCAATGGCCCTCGTTTTGCTTTAAGAGACATTAAAGAAAATTATAAGATTCCACTTTATGAGTTAATTAAAAAGGACTACTGTGCAATTAAAGACAGTCAATATTATCAGGACTACCTTGATAATTTGGGTCCGGTAAAAAGGAAGTTCTTCCTGGACATAATAAAGTCAAAGGACTATGAGGATTTCAGGACCTTAAACCAGGCATAGTCCTCACCGGCATATAAGCTTATCAATATGCTTGTAAGTGAAATCAGGACAAATATTGCCAATACGCTTAAAGGCATAAATACTAAGAATATAATTAAACCGATTATCTCCAATATGATGAATAACACTTTTTTGTTTTTAAAATTGCCATAAGACAATATTCCAAGGATTACCGGAGTGAATATTATGGCTAATATATAGTATATGCAGTCAATCAAAGGTGTCATTGCAACCACATCGAAGCTGAAGAGATTAATGAACAGATACATCTCAAGAACAGTGAGGAAAAATCCCTGAACGCCGCCTGCAATGGCCTGAGCCATAGTATGCTTTTCAAGGGTCACTCTTGACCATATCAGTATAGGATACAATATGGCGAACAATGCGCCAATAGGGCCTAATAGCAATATCAATGCACCGACCGGACCTGAAAGGCCTGTTGTGTGAACACTGATTTTCCATTTGAATGTAATCAGAAGCACAACGCCTGTGTTTATTGAATAGCATAAAAGAAGTGCAGTTAAAAAATTATCCACATTTAAGAAAAGCAATATCAGAAAGCCTATGAAATATGATATGATGCCGACAATCAACGGCATGAATCTGTCCTGGCGATTGGAAATGTCGCTGTCGGTGTCGAGCTTTTTAGCCCAATACAGAATGATTGCCATAGGCAAAACAGAAGCAAAAACAAGTGATATGAGTTCAAGAACAATGAACTTGGCGAAATTGAATGAACTGTTTTCAAATGACAGCACCAGACATATTATAAAAAACAGAGGTATGCATATAATAGGAGGATTTGTGAATGTTGAAATTGTTTTTGCAATCTTTAACTTGTTCATAAGAATATTTATACAACTTTTAAATTAATAAGTATTATGAAAAGGAATATAAGACCACGCGCAATGATGTATCCGGCACCTGCAGTTGTTGCCAGTGCCTATGACAGTGACGGAAATGCTGATGCATGCACACTTGCCTTTGCTGCAATGTGCTCCCATCATCCGCCGGCAGTGATGATAGCAATAAATTCTACACTCAAAAGAAAGACACTTGCAAGCATTCTGGAAAAAGGTGAGTTTTGCATTGGATTTCCAAGCGTTGAACATGCATCCGAAGCGGACTATCTGGGAATCGAAAGCGGATACAACGTGAATAAACTAGAAAAGATTAATTTTACAACAAAAAAGGCGGAATTTGTAGACGCTCCAATAATAGATGAGTTCAAGGTATCCGTTGAGTGCCGGGTAATGGCAATCAATGAAATCGGAAGCCATACTCAGATAACCGGTGAAATTGTCAATATTCAGGCCGACAGCGATGTATTGGATGAGAAAAACAGGGTCATTTTTGAAAGGCTCGATCCTTTGGCATATGATGACGTCACCCATTCATATTTCAGGATGGGCGAAAAGATCGATGATGCCTTCAGGATGGGATTGAAATATAAGTGATGACCTTAAATTGTTGCAAATGCAATAGTTGTCAATGCAACATTTATATATGATGACATATCAATAATAATAGTATGAAATCATTAGTTGTTTATTATTCAAGAACAAATATTACAAAAAAACTGGCGGAAAATATTGCAGGCACCTTAAACTGCGATATCGAAGAGATCGTTCCTAAAGTTAACTACAGCGGAAAATTAGGATATGCACGTGGAATAAAGGATGGCGCATCAGGCAAAATCGTAGAGCTTGAAGAGACCAAATTCAATCCTGAAGACTATGATGTAGTCTACGTTGGAGCGCCTGTATGGGCTTCAAGAGCCGCAAACCCAATCATTTCATATCTGAATGAAAACGAGGGCAAGTTCAATAACGTCAAATTTTTCCTCACAGCCGGAAGCAGCGGATTCGAATCTGGATTTTCCCAAATGGAGGATGCGTCAATAAAACCGCAGAAAACATTGGCGCTGACTACAAAGGAAGTCAAAAAGTCAACATATGACCTGAAATCATTTTTGGATTAGTGGGGAAAATTTCATGTCATGTGAAGAATTCAGGGAAACTGAAGCCAGGGACATTCCCATCGGAAAGCTGATTTCCATCATTTCCAAAGGCCAGACAATTTTCATAAACCACAAACTGAACGAATTCGGAATCAATTCGACTCAGCTCTTTCTTTTATATGAGATAGATTATCAGGATGATATAAACCAGGAGCAGATAGCTTCAAGATGCACTATCAACAAGGGAGCTGTTGCAAGGTCAATCAAGAAACTGGAAGAGAAGAATCTGGTCAAAAGGGAAATTGACAGTGGCAATAGGCGCCAGAACAAGGTTTTTCTCACTCCGCAAGGAAAAGATGTTTTAAACAGGAGTTCAAGCATACTCGAGAATTGGGAAAAGGAAGTATTTGACGGTGAAATAATAAACAAGGAAGAATTTCAAATTATCTTAAAGGATATTGCAATTAAAATAATGGAAATAAATGAAAGGGAGGCTGAAAATGAGCAAAAAGAAGAGTAAGAATATTGAACTGATTACTGGAGATCCTAAAAAGGCAATAATAAGATTTGCACTCCCTATGATGCTTTCCATGCTATTGATCATGCTTTACAATCTTGCAGACAGCGTATGGGTTGCAGGCCTTGGTGCCGATGCATTGGCGGCAATCGGATTCATCACACCACTCTTTATGGTGCTTGTAGGGCTTGGAAACGGTATCGGAGCCGGTGCAAACTCATTGATTGCAAGAAACATCGGCGCTAAAAACTACAAGGAAGCCAACAATTCAGCGCTGCACGGTATTCTATTGTCCATTGTGGTTTCAGTAATATTTACAATATTGATCGAGGCGTTCATGGTTCCTATCCTTCAGTTCATGGGAGCCGGCGACACTATCCAGTATGCGATGGACTACAGCTACATTATATTCGGATTCCTCTTCATTTTCGTATACTCAGGTGTTGCATCAGCAATATTCAGGTCCGAAGGGGATATGAGAAGGGCTACAATCGCAATTGCCGTAACCGCAATAATGAATATCATATTGGACCCTATATTCATTTACGTCTTGAATTTGGGAATTTCCGGTGCAGCATGGGCAACAATCATTTCAGCAACACTTTCCTGCGTTGTAATGAGCTATTGGATGTGGGGCAAAAAGGACCTATACCTTGATTTGTCATTCGAAAACTTCAATTTCTCAAAAGGCCTGATGCTTGACATTCTCCAGGTTGCAATTCCTTCAACCTTGGAAAATATCGTATTTTCAGCCCTTGCAATCATTATCAACTCAATGCTTGTATTGGCGGCAGGAACAACAGCGGTAGCGGTTTATACAGCATCAATGAGAATCGTCCAGTTGTCAATGATTCCATTGATCGGTCTTGGAACAGCCGTTCTGACAGTTGCCGGAGTGGCTTATGGTGCCCACAACTATGAAAACCTGAAGACCGCACATTCCTATTCAATCAAGGTGGGCTTTGCAATCTCAATCCTGCTTGGAGCGATAATGTTTGTGTTCTCCTCACCAATCGCTACAATGTTTTCATACACAGAAGCAAGTGCGGCATTGTCTCCGCAGATTGCCCAGGCCATATCAGTATTAAGTCTCTTTGTACTTGCAATCCCTCACGGTATGATGTCATCCATGATGTTTCAGGGTGTCGGAAAGGGAACCTACTCCCTTCTGATTACACTTCTCAGATCATTAATCCTTGAGAGTGTATTTGCATACGTCTTCTGTTTCATATTCGGATGGGGAGTGTCTGGAATCTATGCGGGAGTCGTATTCGGATGCTTTGTCGGAGGAACAGTAGGATACATCTGGGCGAAGTTCTTCATCAAGAAATTCAAGGAGATTTCAATCAGAAAATACAAACCGCACAACGACTAGTTCCTATGGAACTAGTTTTTTATACTATTTTTTACTAATTATTATTCATGGAATTCATCTTAGACAATAAAAAATATTCAATCATAAACCATGAGCTTTTCATCAATGATCTGATGGTTGACAATTACTTCAGAAACCGCTATTCCAAATATGAATATGACATACGATTTGATTTCGTAGAGCCTATTTTAAACAAGGATAAGGTTGAATTCGAAGACATACTGGAAGGCACAAAGGAATTGGAAGAGCTTATTGAAAAAAATCAAATCAACTTCACTCCAAGTGGCCTTAAGATAAACCAGCACCAGAACGGAAACTTCCAGATAATCTATCAGGACTTGATCTTCAACAATCTATATGTAGGGGAGGCAATTCCATTTTTGATAGCCTTAACATCCCTTTTGGAGCATAAGCCAATCGTAACGCTTGACCAGATTAACGAAGAGATGGAAAATTTCGTTGCTAAGTTCCGCGAATATAATAACTATAAATAATATTGTGAATAAAATATTATTATCTAATTAATATTTTTAGGTGAAATGGAAAATGAAATGTCCTAGTTGTAATGCTGAAAACAACGATTCTGCAAAATTCTGTAAAAAATGCGGCTCACCTCTGACAAAACCGGCAATGAATCATGAAACAATGATCAATTCCATCCATAAGGAAAAGGAAAGCAGCGACAATACAACCAAATATATCATTATTGCTTTGATTATCATTGCCATTGCTCTTGCAGGGGCTTTTGCATATATAGGATTTAACAATCAGGGGGATAGTTCAAATCAGGCACAGACAAATAATTCTCAGGTAGCCAGTGTAAACAATGCAACTCAAAGCCCGGCACAGTCAGCGCCGGCACAGACTACACAAGTAAGCTCAGCACCGTCTACCGCCACTCCCTTGACAATCTATAGCGGTTCATTCTCGACAGGAAGCGGCTTGTCCGACAAGACATATGCAAGCATTTATGTCGGTAAAGAGCACTCCGGTGAAAATGTAAAAATACAAATCAAATATTCAAGAGACGGATCAAGCCTGAATAACGGAAATATGGTTCCAAAAACAGTTGATTCATCCGGTTATATCAATGTCAAAAGTGCTGATGCATACAAGTATTATCCTGATTTTGCAGAAATAAACGTATTTGATACATCAGGTAATCTTTTAGATACCCAAAGCGTATCCCTAAATCCGGACAGCGGTACTCAATACTTCTAGTTGAGTACTCTTTTTTTTCTTTTTTTTAATCAGTAAATGTCCCTACATTCAGTTGAGGTTGCCTGTTGATAAAGCAGGTAGAGGTTTTTTTCCAGTAGCAGTTGTTGCATGTCTTGCATCCGCTGATTCCGTCGCCATCATACCGCCAATCAATCAAAAAGCTCGGATCATATACGAAGGGCCTCTGCATTGATATGAACTCGATATTTGTCCTTTTCAGTATATCATTGATTTGCTTTAGGCTGTTGGCTCCTCCACCCAGTATAACCGGAATATTGACGTTTTTAATTATCTTGTCTGTAATTTCAATCAATGGATTTTTCTGCTTGTTTTCCTGCGTGAAAAACTGTGGGGAGCGCGGACGGGTAATCTGCAGGGAATCAACGCCATGCTCTTCCAGTATCTTGCATATTTCTATTGTCTCCTCAATGTTCATGCCCATGTTGGTGCCGTCAAATGCGTTCAATCTGCAGTTGATGTGGAGTTTGGTGGTTTCCTTAATGACCTTAATCATCTCCAGTACTATTCTCAATCTATTGAATGTGCTTCCGCCGTACTTGTCGGTCCTTGTGTTGAAGTTCGGATTAATGAACCTTGCCAAAAAGTAGTAGTTTCCAAGACCTATCTGAATACCATCGAAACCAGCATAAGCACACTTTTGGGCTGCTATTATCATATCGGTTTGAATCTTTCTAATGTCTTCGATTGACACGTCTTCGTCTCGCATGTTCTGATTTGC
>JAEIGA010020049.1_pt1 | contig 10188 bp, 11 predicted proteins | sample 9270691 | NCBI WGS metagenome assembly JAEIGA01 (sample SAMN17057246, study PRJNA624740) | gut metagenome | biome: biome; isolation source: fecal sample | host: Bos grunniens | place: China: Xizang | collected 2019
ACGCTAACGAAGTTATCGCTAACGTTGCTATTGAATTGCTTGGTGGTAAAAAAGGCGACTATTCTATAGTTCACCCAAACGACCACGTAAACTGCGGTCAGTCAACTAACGACGTATACCCTTCAGCAGGTAAAATAACTATTATCAAGTTGCTTAACAACGCAATAGTTGCTTTAGAAAATTACTACGACGCTTTAATGAAAAAGGCAGAAGAATTTAAAGGCGTAATCAAAATGGGTAGAACGGAAATGCAAGACGCCGTTCCTGTAAGTTTTGGTCAAGTATTTAAAGCGTGGGCAGCACCTATTAAAAGGGACGTAAAAAGATTTAAGCAAGCAATTAATGAACTTTCAGTTTTAAATATGGGTGGTACGGCTATCGGTACGGGCATTACTGCTGATAAAGATTATATTAAAAACGTTGTTCCTGAACTTTCAAAAGTTTGTGGAATTGAATTTACACAAGCCGACGATTTAGTTGAGGCAACGCAAAACCTTGACTGTTTTGCATACGTTTCGGGCATAATAAAGACTTGCGCAACTACGATATCTAAAACGGCGAACGATATAAGACTTATGTCGTCAGGTCCTAGAACAGGTTTTAGTGAAATAAATATTCCAGCAAAACAAAACGGCTCGTCAATAATGCCGGGCAAAGTAAACCCTGTTATTCCTGAAGTTATAAGCCAAATTGCATTTAATATAATAGGTAACGACACGACCGTTACAATGGCAGTTGAGGCAGGCCAACTTGAACTTAACGCTTTTGAGCCTATTATTTTCTACTGTTTATTCGAGTCTATTGAAACGCTTACAAACGGCGTAATAGCCTTTAAAGAATCTTGTATTGACGGAATTACGGTTAATGCCGACGTATGCGTTGACGAAATTGAAAACAGTATTACGACTGTTACGGCGCTTTGTCCACATATCGGCTATACGCTTGCAGCAAAACTTGCTAAAAAAGCACTTAAAGAAAAAAGAAGAATTAGGGACGTATTAATTGAAGAAAATATCGTTGACCCTTCAAAAATAAACAGCATATTAGACCCACGTAAAATGATTTAAAGTTTTAAAGAATAATAAAACCCCGCCAAAATGGTGGGGTTTTTGCTTTTTAATAATCTTTTCTGCCTATTAAAACGTCGATATCTTCGTTAAAATAATCGGCAATTTTACAAAGGTTAGTTAATGAAATTTCACGTTGGCATAAAAGATAACGTGATATAGTTTGTTGTGGAATATTTATCTTTTTAGCAAATTCGCTAATCGACGTATCGCCTATAAGTTGTTTTAAATTTTGCGCAAATACGCTTTTTATATCTTTATTCATATTATTATGTTACACCAAATGGTGAAAATTATTTGACTTTACACCAAACGGTGTGATAAAATAAATAAAAATCACAAAAGGAGAAAGTGTATGGTTATTAATGGTATAAGTGGGGGCTCGTCTTCAGGTTCTTATATAAGTTCATCTTCAAGTTCAACTTCAGCTTTAGAAGAGTTTTTAGCAACGTTAGGTGCTGGTATAGGCTTTATAATTTTTGTCTGGTTATTAATAAACATCTTATTTTTAATAATTGTGGGGAAAATAGCAAAATCAAAAGGTTTAAATGCTGTGCTATGGTCAATACTTGCGTTGATTTTTGGTTTTCCTATTTTTATAATAGTTTTACTATTGCCAAAATATAATAATCAAACAATTATTTATAATAATACAACGTACAATCAAGGTTATTCATATAATAGGTCATCGCAACAAAACAAAAATAGTTATCTAAAAAGACCAAATACTTCTAACATAAGTGGCGTAAAATGGAGGTGTTCAAGTTGTGGCGAATTAAACCTTCCTGGAGCACAAAACTGTATAAATTGTTATGCGCCAAACGCTAATCTTTCTCCATCTAAAAGATGGACTTGTCCAAGTTGTGGAGAGATAAATGTATCTAGTGCAGCGCATTGTATTAATTGTTTTACAACAAATCCAAGAAATAGAAAGCCAACTGTTTCAAGGGAGAATATGTGGACTTGTCCAAATTGTGGCGAAAAAAACGTAGAAATTGCAAAAAATTGCATAAATTGTTTTACTGAAAAACCTAAAAATTAAATAACGAAAATTAAAACCACTATATTTATTAAGGCAGAGTATAGTGGTTTTATTTTTTTAGGTATGTTTAAGGCATAAAATAAAACTTTTATTTGACTTGCTTTTTATGGTGTGATAAAATTTAATTATTATAACAAATGGAGGTAAAGTTGTTATGTATAATAATATTGGCGATAAAATAAAAGCTGTAGCCAAAACAGTAGGCATAGTCGGAATAGTTATTTCAATTATAATAGGAATTTTTACGTATGCTATTATAGGGTCATTAATAGGTGGCGGAGGTGTAATTATCGGTCTTGCTATAATGGTGGGGGGCTCTATTGCGTCGTGGATGGGCACGTGGATTTTATATTCTTGGGGCGATATTGTTGACAACGTACAACAGATAAACGAAACGCTTACTAAACGTGACTTAGAAACGAAACCACAAAGTTCAAGGTTGTTGCAAAGTGCAAAATCAAGTCAAAAAGCAAAAGCGCCTGCAAAATGGACATGCCCAAAATGTGGCGAGCAAAATAATGCAAATGCGCACTATTGCATAAATTGTTTTACTGAAAAACCTTAAAATTTAATAACGAAAAAAGCAGTAAACCAAAGTTTACTGCTTTTTAGTTTAACGTGTTTATTGTTTAGGCTTCGTAAACTGAAACTTGTTTACGGTCTTTACCTAATCTTTCAAATTTAACAACACCGCTCACTGTTGCAAATAAAGTGTCGTCACTACCTTTTTTAACACCGTTACCTGGGTAGAATTTTGTACCCCTTTGTCTAACAAGAATAGTTCCTGCTAAAACTTTTTGACCGTCGGCACGTTTGATACCAAGCCTTTTTGCTGCGCTATCACGACCGTTTCTACTGCTACCTACACCTTTCTTGTGTGCGAATAATTTAATTAAAAACATCATACCCTTAATCTCCTTACTTTGCACAGATGTCAGTAATTTCTACTGCTGTGAACGGTTGTCTGTGACCGTGTTTCTTTCTAATGTTCTTTTTTGCTTTGTACTTGAATACTATAATCTTCTTCATTTTGTCTTGCGCAAGAACTTTGCCTGTTACCTTGAATGCGTCTGCATCCTTGCCAACCTTAATACCGTTTTCGTCAGATACAAGTAAAACTTTAAATTCTACGTTTGCGCCAACTTCAGCATTAAGCTTTTCAAATCTTACGGTTTCGCCAACAGTTACTTTGTATTGTTTGCTACCGTTTTCAATAATTGCGTACACTTAAATGTACCCCCATAATAAATCTCGCCAAAGTAAGGTGTTTATATAAAAATTATATAAATCTTTTGTTACCTTTTTCGTGCGGCTTATATATATTAGCCTATTTTTTATATTTTGTCAATTAATTTGCATATATTTTCAATATTTAGACAAACTTTAATTAAAGGAGAAAATTATGGCAAATTTTGATAACAATTTAGATTTTATTAACGAAGTATATAGAAACGCACACGTAGCGCTTCAAGCAATTTCAAACGTGCTTGAGGAAGTTAGTGATAAATCATTTAAAAAAGAATTGCTTCACGAATACGAAGGCTATGAAAATTTTATAGGCGAAGTTTCTAAATATATGACTGAAAACGGCTATGAAAAAAAGGAACTTGGCGTAATGAAAAAGGTTATGATGAAAACGGGAATTAAAATGAATACCGTTATGGATAAATCTACAACGCATATTGCTGAAATAATGATTAAAGGCACGGTTATGGGAATAACCGAATTATGCACGCTTATTAACGACGCAAATTCTGAAATAAGGGAAGAGATTTTAGAGTTTGCAAAAAAATTAAAAGTTTTAGAAGAAAATTACGAACAAAGGTTGAAAAAGTTCTTATAAACACTTGAAAAATATAATATAAAACACTATAATTAAATTATGTTAAACTATTTAACATAATTTATTTTTTTATGGAGATTTATTATGGCTAAAGTATTTGAAGGACACGCGCACCAAATGTTTTATAACAACAAAATGCCTGTTAGGGAAAGTGTTGAAGTATACAAAAAGGAATTTAAAATTAACGAAATAGAAAAAGTAAGGTTTTTATCAATACCTTGCCACGCAAGACTAGGAAAGGGGAGTGTTAGGGCGATAGGCTTTAATGAAACTGAACGTATAGATAATACAAGGGCAATGTATTTTAAATGCGCTTTTGCGCCTAACGGTTACGCTTATGCAGGGCTTGAATACGACAAAGTTGATTTAAACGATAAAAAAGCAACGGCAAAAGAACTTTTAAGACAAGTAACTGAATATAAAAGGGTAGGCTTTGACGGTATTAAAATGTTTGAAGGTCACCCTGATACAAGGGCAGTTTTAAACTTTCCGCTTGATGATGAGATTTTTGATTTATTTTACGGTTTTTGTGAACAGGAAGGTTTTCCTATAATAATGCACTTAACAAACAACCCTAGTATGTGGGATATGGCAAAACTTAGACCAAATTGGATTGCTCTTGGCAGATATTATGATGAAAGATTTCCGTCTTTCGACCAAATGCAAGAAGAACTTATGCGAGTGCTTGAAAAATTTCCTAAACTTAAATTCACGCTTGCGCACTTTGGGTTTTTAACTTTTGCTCCTAAATCAAGGGTCGAAAAGTTCTTTTCATATGAAAACACTATGCTTGACGTAACGCCGGGTGGAGACAATTATTTTAACATAAACGCTGATGAAGATTACTGGGTACCGTTTATTAAAAAGCATATTGATAGGTTTACTTACGGTACGGACTTATATAATATTAAGTACGAAAACCAACATTATTTTAAAACTTCGGTAACAAATCGTTCAAAATTAGTAAAACAATTCTTTGGTACTTCGGGTGTTGAATATGAATATACAAATAAAAAATATCACGGCATAGGCTTAAATGAAGAAGAACTTGAAAAACTTTATTACGGCAATTTAAGCAACTTGTTAAAAGAACCAAACAAGGTTGATTACGACTATTTTATCAATAAGTGTGACGAAGTTATTAAAGATTTTGAATCGTGGCATATGGAACATCATAATATTTGGTGTATGAAACAAGACTTTATTTCTTTAAGAGATAAAGGATATATTGAATTTTTTCAAGATTAATAAATAAAAACCTAACGGAAGTCCGTTAGGTTTTTTTATAAAGTTTAGTGAAGTAGAACTGCCTTTTCGGGCAAATCTAAAACTTTGTTATTGTCGCCACGACAAATGAAAAATTCTTGGTGATAAGTTTTATGAGGGATAAGATATACCCTTTTATTTTGATAAAACTTTTTAATATCTTTACAAAGCGTTCCCGTTTGCAAAATATATTCTAATATATCGATATTTAAGTCAATTATTGCAGAGCCAAAATCGTTTGCAAATACGTCTAAAAGCGAAGTTCTTATTTTCATTAAAATATAGTCGTTAGAATAAATTGAGCCTTCGCCTTTGCAGTAAGGACAAGTTTTGTTAAAATATTGCGATAACGAACGGCGCTTTTTACTTCTTGTAAATTCTACAAGACCAAGCCCAGTCATACCTAAAACGTTGCATTTTTGTCTATCTGAACTTAAACAATTTTTTAACTCGTTTACTACGGCGTTTCTGTGGTCTTCTTGCTCCATATCAATATAATCGACGACGATTATACCGCTTATATTTCTTAAGCGAACTTGTCTTGCAATTTCTTTAGTTGCAAGCATATTAGTTAAAAATGCCGTTTCTTCAATATTTGATTGACCAGTAAAGCCACCCGTGTTTATGTCAATAATAGTTAAAGCCTCTGTTTTATCTATTACAAAATATGCTCCGTTATCTAAAGCCACTTTATTATGGGCAAGGCTTTCAATTTCTTTAGTTAAATTAAATTTAGTAAAAATATCAGTCTTTTCGTCGTAAAAAACAAGCCTTTTATTGATATCGTTATTTAAAGTTTTATATGAATTTAAGTTGTCGTAAATAGTCTTATCGGCAACTAAAATTTTATCAACGTCATAAGTTAAAACGTCCCTCATTAACCGCATAGGTAAATCGCCGTCGCAAAAAACTTGTTCACAAGCGCTAATTCCGTCGTATTTTTGCAATATGTCGCTATAAAGTTTTATTAATTGTTTACTTTCTTTAACAAGGTCGTTATATTTTGCGTGTTCGCTTGCCGTGCGACATATAAATCCACCTTGAGGGCGTTTTAATTTAGTTGCGTAATCAATTAATTTTTGACGCGTTTTTTCATCTAAAATTTTTCTAGAAACGGTATTTATGTTAAGGGTAGGGGCATACACTAAATATTTGCCGGCAAAGGTAATATTGTTAGTCAACCTTGCACCTTTAACGCCAACGGGGTCTTTTACTACTTGCACCATTATTTGGTCGCCAACTTTAATGTTTAATTGACTTGGAAGTATAGTTTTCCCTTCAATTAAAGAAGTGTCAACAAGCATATCGCTAACGAACAAATAGCCGTTTTTATTAAGCCCTATATCAACAAACGCCGCTTGCATACCGTCAAGCACGTTTTTAACTACGCCTTTATAAATACTACCAACAATTTGCGTTTTGTTAGATTTTTCAATATGATATTCAATTAATTTGCCGTTATCGCATAAAGCGCCTACGGTATTGCCACCAAAACGGTCTATTAAAATATTTTTAGACATTGTTTTTACCTTTTACGTATTCGTCGCAAGTTAAATCGTTTAAAAATTTTACGTCTTGTTTAATTATATTAATTTTGTCGCCACCGTAAATAGATTTAAGTTGATTTGCTAAAGCGTCGGGACGAAGTGTAATATTGCCGAATTTTAAAGTTGCTATTAAATCATCATTGTCAAAGTCAAGCGAGACAATTCTATCTTTTACTTCTTTTTCGCCAGCGCGCTTATCAATTACGGTAAAAGAATTTGCGCATAAAACTTCGTTTACGTCAAATTTATTTAGACCGCTAATTTTATAGGTTGCGCTTGTAATATCGCTTGCCACGTTAAGTTTTACTTTAGAAAAATAAATTTCAGTTGCTTTTATACCAAGTGGCGAGCAAGCGTTAAATTTATCAATAAAATCTTTATTTTCGTAATCCGTATTAATAAGGCAATATTCGCTTAAACTTTTAAGCCCTAAAGCAATAGGCGAACTCATATAAATAAGCATATGCGGATTAAAGCCTTGTGAATATTTTACTTCAATACCCGTTCTTCTTATAATTCTATTTAAGTGATTTAACGTGTCAAGGTGTGGGATAAATTCGGCGCCTTTTATTTTACAATATTTTATAAGTATCATTTTATATTGCACCTACCTTGTAATCCACAACCTTTACAGCCCGACTGACAGCCACCCGTACATTTATCGTTATACGCCTTATTTCTTTCTGATATTAAGAATTTTTTAGTAACGCCTATGTCGATAAAATCCCAACTTAAAAGGTCGGTTTCACTTAATTCGCCTAACGATAAGTTAGTATCGTAGCCACTTTCGTTGATTGCCTCAATATATTTATCAAAATTGAAAAACTCGTTCCAACTATCTAAATAACAACCTTTTTTATACGCTAAATATAAAACTTCGCCAACGTCACGACCACCACGGGCTAAAACTGCCTCAATCATAGAAAGGTCGTAATCGTTCCAGTTAAACGAAACGCCTTTAATAAATAAGCCTTTTTTAAGAAGGTCGATTTTATGTTCAATTTCTTCCCTTGTAGAAAATTTTTCAAACTGAAAAGGTGTAAACGGTTTAGGAATAAAGGTTGAAACGCTAACGGTAAGTCTTAAAGAGCGTAACCTTTTAGGATTTTCACTATAAACGCCCCTAATTAAATTTACTATTTGGCTAATGCCTTCAATATCTTGGTCGGTTTCAGTAGGTAATCCCATCATAAAATATAATTTTATGGCGTTGTAACCCATATTATACGCCTTTTTAACACCGTTTAAAATATCTTCTTCAGTAATGTCTTTATTAATTACGTCCCTTAACCTTTGCGTTCCGCCTTCAGGGGCAAACGTTAAAGAATTTTTCTTAGCCATACCAACGTAGAATTCTTCAAAACTATCAATTCTAAGTGACGGTAAAGCAACCGTTGAGTAAGACGGCAAATTTTCGTTTAACGAAATTATAAGTTCTTTTAAATAAGGATAGTCACTTGTTGATAAACTGTTTACACTTAAATTGTCGTAACCGCATTTTGTCATAATATCGCAAGCGGTTTTAGTCAACTTGTCCACGCTTTTGTGTCTAACGGGACGATAAATAAAACCTGCTTGACAAAAACGGCAACCACGATAGCACCCACGCATAATTTCAATAACGCCTCTATCGTGCACAGCCTCGGTATTAGCAACGCCTTGTATATTAGGAATTACAGCGTTTTCTAAATCTAAACAAAAAGCTTTTTCAACCTTTTCGCCTTCAAATTTAACTATTTTACCATTTTCATATACGGGGTAGGTAAGTGAAGGAACGTAAACGCCTTTAATTTTCGTAGCCTCTTTTAAAAACTCTTGTTTAGAAGGGGTTTTTAATTTAAGTTCGGCTAACTCTCTCATTGAGTCTTCGCCGTCGCCTATTACGAAAATATCAAAAAAGTCGGCAAGCGGTTCAGGGTTGAAAGCGCAAGGGCCACCACCTTGAATAATAGGGTAACTGTCGTCCCTGTCTTGCCTTTTAAGTGGAATGTTTGCCAAATCAAGCATATACAAAATAGTCGTATAACTCATTTCGTATTGAAGTGAAAAGCCAAGCATATCAAAGTCTTTTAAAGGTTTGCGTAAATTAAGTGAAAAAAGCGGAATATTATTTTCCTTTAATTCTTTTCCAAAATCGTACCAAGGCGAAAAACACCTATCACAGCAAGCGCCGTCAACTCTATTGATAACTTCGCTAACGATACGAATGCCTAAATTACTCATAGCAACTTCGTAAACGTCGGGAAAACAAATACAGTAATTAAATTTTTCTTCTTTAAGCGTTCTTTCACCAAATTCACCACCAATATAGCGGGAAGGTTTTTCAACGCTAACTAAAATTTCGTCAATAGTTTTCATAAATACCTTTCAACATATTATTTTAGCACAAGGTTTGATTTTTTGCAATGATTATTGAAAACTACTTTTTGTATATCAAATCGTAAGGAGATGAATTTGCTAGTAAAGAATATAAAGCGTTACCTTTTAGCGTTTTTAAATGCACGCCGTCGTTAGAATATATTTCAAGTTCAAAAATATAATCGCTGTCTAAAAAACGGTATAAGTCTTTTACCTTAATATTTTCGTTTACGGCAATTTTTTTAATTTTTTTAGGAACTTTCAATTTTAAAGGGTTTAAAGCGTTAAAAACTTTAATATATTCAGTTTTTTTGTTTTTAGAAATTGCGCCTATAAACATAAAGATTGAAAAAAACAAAATAGTCAAGTTTAAAGTGGTAAAAATAGAGTATATAAAAATAGAAAATATAAGTACCGACAAAACAACGCCAAGTGTTCTAACGGTTTTTTCGGCAGTTTTTTTAGAAACAAGTAGGCAAAGCGAGGACATTAAAAATCTACCACCGTCAAGTGGGTAGCAGGGTAGTAAGTTAATTATACACAAACAAGCGTTAGCCGTAACGACAAGTTCGGTGTAAGGGTAAGTCGACGGAAAAAACCACCAAAGCGCAACGAAGAAAACTACTATAATAAAATTTAAAAAAGGTCCGCTTAAGGCTATTTTGCACTCGTCTTTATATGAAAGGCAAATTGTATCGCCGTAAAGCAAAGCGCCGTAAGGCATTAAAACTATCGTATCTAATTGATAACCAAGTTTGCTTGACGCAATAAAATGTCCAAATTCGTGAATAAGGGCAGTAAAAGTAAAAACTAAAAAAGAAAATACTTTGCCTATAAAAGCAAAGTATAATCCGAAAATAAAAAACAAAGGATGTATCGTTATTTTTAATTTTGCCATACGATATAATCACCGTCAATAGAATAGTTAGTTAAAAGGGTATCGTTTGAAAATAGACTAACAGAAGAATATTCTTCTGAATACCCGATAGGAATATTAAAGTAAACGCTTTCGCCTTGTTCTAAATAAGAATAATTAAGGTTTGAAAAGACTGAAGTAAAAGAATC
>JAEIGA010020050.1_pt1 | contig 10188 bp, 4 predicted proteins | sample 9270691 | NCBI WGS metagenome assembly JAEIGA01 (sample SAMN17057246, study PRJNA624740) | gut metagenome | biome: biome; isolation source: fecal sample | host: Bos grunniens | place: China: Xizang | collected 2019
AGAGTGTGCAGTACTCCTATAAATAGAAAGTTAGAAAGAAGTGCTACATTTATATTAGAAGATAGTTTCGAAGCTGATTCTAATTTTGTAGCTAGTAAAATAGTTGAAATAGATAATGCTAAATATTTATACGACGAATTCCAATTAGAAGTATTCGTAGATGGTATTAAGCAAACACTTGGAGTAGATTATATAGAAGAATTCGGTTATCTAAGAGGCGAAGTAGAAATAAAACCAATAGATCCGAAAGAAGAAGTTCTTGACCAAGATTACTATATTAGAAAGAAAGCAGCTGCTTGTAATAAATTTAAATTCTTAAATGATAAATCTATTGTTTCTGGAAATAGAATTAGTTATAAAATAACTACTAATGTTTATTCTTATGATCACATTAATAACATACTTGATGATATAGGTAACGTTCTTGAAGACTGTAAATCAACAGTAGAAACATCAAATATATTAATGAATGAATTTAGAGATAATATAGAAGATAGAGTTCTTGATATGGAACTACAAGTAAAAGATTTAAACGATAGAATACAAGCAGATGGTAGTGATATTATAGACATAAGTGAACTACCTGCAGTAGTAGTTAATAATATGGTTAAAAGCTTACAACATATAAATACTTCTATAGAATTAAAAGCAGGACAAAACACATATTCATTACAAGATATACATCAAGAAGATTATATAAATGTATTCTACCATGACAATTCTAATAAAATGGATTCATATTGGGTTAATGGAGTACATTATAACTTAACAGTAAGCGGCGGCATTCTTATATTAAGAGTAAGCAATGTTGATAATATAGATACAGGAGATATGCTTTATATATCAGGAATTAAATTATCTAAAAAGCATAGCGGTTGGAATTAATTATTAGGTGGTGATTTAGTTGGATAAACCTAAAATATCATGGCATGTATTAGAAATGATAGATAGTGATGAATATGAATTTGTACAATGTAAAACTTATAATGAAGAAGGCAGTCATATTCCTGGCGAAATTATAAGTAAAACAATACAAGTATGGAATAATTATGGAGGAAATAACACAGTTCAAAATGCTAAAGACTGTAAGCTAGTTATTTCATTTAAAAACTATGAAGATAATATATTATTAGGACTAATTCGTGTTCAAGTAAATGGGAACGAAGAAGAGCCCTTAGCTATGGATATAGATAGAGGAGTTATAGATATAGGTTCCTTATCTGGGATAGCAAATAATGGATCTGAATTAAATGTATCTAATTATTCTACAATACATTTAACTATAGGGCCTATACCAGAGAACATAAAGAGCGAATTAAAAAGTATGTACTTTTATTTAGAATACAATCCTGAGCAGGAGTGATATTATGGCAAGAAAAGATTGGGAGCTTCCTGATAATGTAGTCAGTCCTATATGGAATGATGGCTATCAGCGATATGATTTATCCATTGAAGAAATAATACAAAAGATAAAAGATTCAGGTTATAATTTAGAGAAAACAAATGATAATGATGACGATGATGACCCAGAGTTCGATCCTTCAGATAATTATGTATTAGAAATACACAGTGCAAAAGGGATAGTTGTATCTAAAGATATAGAATTAACATTGACCCCGGTGATATATAAAAATGGAACGAATATAACAGATAGTGTTGATATGAAACATTTTAAATGGGTTCGTACATCTTCTGATACTGTAGCTGATGCAGAATGGAATCTGCGTCATGCTACTGGTATTAAAAATCTATATGTAACACATGAAGATGTGGTAAAAAGAGCTGTATTTCATTGTGCATTCTTAACTGGTGCAGCAGAAACCAGTTTTGTTAGCAATATGTACGCAGCATACATGAGTTCAATAAATAATAAGGACGGTGAAAAACTTGGCTAATAATTTATTTAATATAAATGATAAAAGTATATTAGCAACTGCATCTATAACTATAACTGACCAATCAGATGCTGCTAATTTAGCAGGGAATATATCTATAATACAAAGTAGTAAAAACCAAGTATATATAACGGGTTCATCTAATCCATTTTCTCCTGACTGGACAAAGCAAAACTTAGTTTTAAAACCATATATGTATGCATCAACAATAGTTAGAGGGAAAGGTACTTCTGGAGAATATACTCCTGACCTTTTTAGTCCTGATGAATATCCTGATTTAGAATCTCCTGGGGATCCTAATGTAACAACAAGTTATATAAATGAATTATTCTGGTACATGAGAGATGCTAATGGTTCAGAACATATTATAAACCCTGCAGAAGATATAGGATTTGATTATAATTATGAATACAATGGCAAAGTATTTAACGATAAAAGATTTTTAGTTATCAAAAGAAACTTTATAGCTAGAAATAGTTTTGCAACAATTATATGTAAGTTTAGTTTCTATGATCCATTTGCAAAGATATTTATAAAACAAAATTATGAAATAGATTTATCATGTTTAGCGACAGGATTAGGGGCAAATCAGTTATTATTAAATGCACCAAAAGGAACATCTATTTATAACAGTTATCCTGATCAAATAGAATTAGAAGCTGAATTCTATAAGAATGGTATTAAAATAGACGTACAAGAAGAGATAGAGGACGGAGCAAAATCGTCAGGATTATTCTGGTTTGTTAGAAGTCATACAGGAGACGGATGGACTTTATTAGACGGAACAAAACAAGACCAATATTCTGACTTATTTGAAGTATGCAGATATACACACTACGATAAAGACAGCAATAGCTATATCTTAGATAAAACTACTAGTGCAAGAGGCGGATTCTGTTTAAAAGTTAAACCGGCATTAATAGATGGCTCTAGTGTTATAAAAGCAGTGTTCTCATCTAGTGACGATAACATGAATTATAATGCGCTAGAAGTAGTATATGATACAACTGATGATGTTCAAGCTTATATACATTCTAGTAACGGCGATAAGATATATCAAGGTATGGAATCTATAGGTACGGTGTTAACTTGTATGCTAAAATATCAAGGACAATTAATGGATTCTAACGATAGTAGATACGAAACTAATTTTGAATACTACTGGTTCAAAATATCATCAGATGGTTCTAGAACATGGAATGTATGGCTTAATAATGAAGGAGAGTTATTATCACAAGAGTTTGTACAAGGTGAACAAATAGAAATGAAGGCATCAAGTAGAGTTTTACCTATAAAAGCTAATCATGTTGATAATGTTAACATGTTCCAATGTGCTGTAATAGATAAATCTGCAGAACAAATGGCTGAACAAAGAGCTAATTTTATACTTCATAGTCCTTCTGAAGAAGATTTAAGAACGGCTGCATTATTAAATGCTGAATTAGGAGTACCTGATAATAATATTGAACTATTAAATACTGCATATGAAATAAATGCAATGCATATAGCTGACAATACTTCGCTTAAAGATTAAGGCGGTGATAAGATGCCTCAATTTAATAAACTAGGGATAGCGTCTGCTACAATAACACTTTATAAAATCAATGAAGTAGCTTTATATAGTTCAGAAATAATCAGTACAAACGGTAATATTTTTCATCCATATGATTTGGAAACACTTTTAACTTTTAGAGTATATAAAAACTCAATGGATATAACGGACAGTTTTACTCGTATAGAATGGCGTAAATTTTCATTTGATTCGTCTGAGATATTAGAAGATGAAATTTGGAGCAGGGATTATAAAAATTTAAAAGCAATAAAAATAAATAAAAATGATTTTGATAAGAAATGTGTTATTCAAGCAGATGCTTATGAGATAGTAGACAATAGAGAAAAATGTGTGGCATCTGCTCGTATAACATTACTAGATATAAATGAGTTATATAGTAACGATACTCCTCCTGAAAACCCTGCAGAGGGTGCTTTATGGATAGATACTAGTGGAGACGCTCCTATAATTTATACATGGAACAGTATATTTAAAGAGTGGAGAATTGTTGGAAGAACAAACCCAGCTGTAAGAAACTTGATTCAAAATTCAAATTTCTGGAGATTAAATTCATCAGGTTTTGTATCAGAGAAAGAAGATTATTTATTTAATCTAAAAACAGAATATATGTTTGAAAAGAATTGGTTGAATTTAAAGACTTATAAACCAACTCTTTTTGAAGATATGACAGCTGGTGTTTGTCAAACAACTTCTTATCCTATAATTTCTAAATCTGATTATACTTTTTCATTAAAAGCATACAGAAAGAATTCGGACGAATATACAGGGGAAAATCTTTTTATAAAGATAATATCACTTGATAAAGACGAAGTAGGTACTGAAATTTGTACATTGCTTAAACACATTTCAAATGATTATAAAGATCAAATAAGTTATAGTTTTAAAAGCTTAGATGATACTGAAAATATAAAAGTAATAATAGGTGTAGAACCTATGAAAATGTGTGATTTTTATATAACAGAACTAAGCTTATATAATACGAATAGAATTTATCCTTGGGAGTCATCTCCTGAAGATTTGAATCAACAATTAGAAAACAAATTAAATAACGATCAGGAATCTGTTTTCAATGCGTTGACAAAGAATGGAGAAATGGAAGGTATATATGTAAGCGTTGACGAAGATGGTAAAGAGCATTATTATTTCAATGCAACACATATAAAAACTGGTAGTTTAGATGGTGGACTAATAAACGGTATAGGTTTAAATATAAAAGATGACGCTACAGGACAAAGTATATTCCATGTTTATAAAGATGAAGATGGAACACATATAGATATGGTTGCACAAAATCTATATATAGGAACAGAACCTGCTTCTACAAAAAGCTACGCAGAGTCAAAGGCTGCAGAAGCTGAATCAAATGCTGCAGGTTATACTAATGAAACTGTTGCAACTAATAGAGCTGAGTCTGAAGAATTACTTAATGGCAATATAGCAACTTCAGCTAGCAATGTTATAACAGAAATGACAGAATATGTTGATACACAAATAAGTGGAGCAATATCATCTAACGAAGGATTCACTAGTGGTGCAATAGGAACCAGTGAAGCAGCTTTAAAAAAATTAATAAGCGACACAGAAAAGGCTTGTAAAGAATACACAGACGATGAAATAGATGACCTTGTAAAAGATATAGATGCCACTATTTCAGATGTTAATAAAAGCATAACTAAAGCAAAAACCGATGCTGTTTCTGATAGTAAAAAATATACAGATGAAGAGTTAAGTACTCATACAACAAGCATGACTGAATACATAGATAAAAAAGTCAAAGCTGTTAACGATGTAGTTGTTACAAAAGCTGACTCAGCCACTGTAACCGGTATAGATGGTAGATTAGCGACAGTTGAATCAAAAGTTGTTCCATCAATATTAGTATCTACAGTAGTAACATCCGTAGAATATAAAACTGCTATAAGTAAGATGATGGATACTGAAACATTTAATACTTTTAAAAAAGATTTAAATGAAGACTTAACTGAAATGAATAAAGATATTTCTAATAGAGTTCTTAAAACTAAAGTAATAGAAGCTATTAATAGCAGTAGCGAAAGTGTTAAAATATCTAAAGATAAGTTAGATTTATCAGAGGTAACAGGTACAATAGATAGTCCTACGGATGGGATATACGCATCAACTCTTTTTAGTAAGGGTGGATTAATACTTACTCCTGGAAAAGAGAAGTCAGACTTAACTATAGATACTGTTATAAGTAATATGAGCTTTAATGTTAATAATCTAGATATAGAATTAGATATATCATCAATAGCAGGCACTAATTATATTAAGAAAGCAACTGGTAATGCTCAAATATATTTAAATGATCATGAAATAATAAAACTTTTATTACATCAAATGAATTCAATGCAAAAAAGAATAGATGAATTAGAAAAGACTCTTAATAGTTTAAAAAACGCTTCTGAATAACAATAAATAAGGTGGTGAGAGAATGGCAACATATAGCAACAGTGCCAAAAGTGGATATCAATGGTTCTTAACTGTATCAGAAAGTAATCTTGACGCTGTTAATAATACATCAAAGCTTACAATTACTTTCTATATGAAAAAAGTAGGATCCAATTCTTCTTCTTACAATAACTACGGCACAACAGCCAAGATTGATATAAATGGTACACCATATACAATAAGTGGTTTTAAATTTGACATGAGAAAAGCTGCTGTAGGAACCACTAAAACAATCATGACTAAAACAGTTACTATAAAACATGCTTCAAACGGTGGAGGGTCAGCAGTTATAACTGCTACACACAATACTGGTATAAGTTATGGCAATGTATCTATTTCAACAGGGCTTTATAATTTACAAAAAATAAACCAACATAGATTAAGTATTGATAGTTTTTATATAACTAGTGATACTTATAAAGAGAATGGCCAGTACGTTGTTAATAAAACAGCGTTCAAGGTTAGATGTGATATATCAAACTCTCATAGTTTAAAAAGTATCAAATATGAAGTAACTGGTGCTCACAGTCAAACGAATACATTTACAACCAACTTGAGTAATTATAAAACATGGGCAACAACTACAGTTAAGAAATCGGGAACAGTAAATATAAAGGTTACAGTAACGGATACAGCTGGTAAAACAGCCAGCAGGACCATTACTGCAACTATAGGAAGTGCCCATAATTTATCTATAAATAGTTTTTATATAACCAGCGACACTTATAAAGAAGGTAGTTCCTATATAGCAAATAAAACAGCATTTAAAGTTAGATGCGATATATCAAATACTCATTCTTTAAAAAGTATAAGATATGAAGTTACAGGCGCCCATACACAAAGCGATACGTTTACAACTAATTTAAACAATTATAAAACATGGGCTACAACTACTGTGAAAAAATCAGGGGCCGTTAGTATCAAGGTGACTGTAACAGATAGTACTGGAGCATCCAGATCAAAAGTAATATCTGCTACAGTAGGTAAAGTTCATAACCTAACAATAAATAATTTTTATATAACAAGTGATACTTATAAAGCAGGCAACTGTTATGTTCCAGGTAAAACAGCATTTAAAGTGAAATGTGATGTTACACATACAGAAGCACTAAAAAGTATTAGATATGAAGTAACAGGAGTACATACACAAAGTGATACATTCACAACTAATTTAAACAATTATTTAACTTGGGCAACAACGACTGTAAAAAGAGCTGGGGAAGTAAACATTAAAGTTACAATAACAGATACATCTGGTAAGACAGTATCTAAAACTATCTCAGCTGTATTATCTACTAAACACGATTTATTTATAAATAACTTTTATATAACTAGTGACACATACAAAAAGGATGGCGTTTATATACAAAACTTAACTGCATTCAAAGTAAAATGTAAAGTAGAACACACTCATACTTTAAAGAGTATTAAGTATGAAGTCACTGGAGCGCATACACAAACCGAAACATTTACTACTAATTTAAATAACTATCTAACATGGGCAACTACTACAGTTAGAAAGTCAGGAACGGTTAATATAAAAATAACAATAACTGATTCTTACGGTGCAACTGCAACAAAAACAATAACAGCTACCGTAGGAAAACAAGAACTGGCTCATGAATTATCTATTCAAGATAGTTATTTGGATACAACTTTGGCTAAAGGTATGGTAAATGGAGCTTATTTTAAAGGAGTAAGTAGACCTGGTATAAAATTTAGAATAAAACACTCACATAGTATAACGGCTTTATCTGTTACAGTTGGTTCTAAAACTTATAAATTAGATCAATCTGTTTATAGAAATGGATCTGGATATACTGTCCCTGATGCTTTCTCAAGTCAAGGGAATGTAAAGATAAGTCTTTCGATAAGTGACTCACTAGGGAAGACAGATATTAAATCCTTTACAGTATTTGTCGATGCAGAAGTAAGCGATCCAGATGCACCTAAAATTAAATATGAAAATAGAACTGATAACTATGTGCTTTTATCAGAAGGAGAAAAAGTAACGTTCGAAGGTACAAGTACAGACATAAAAGATTATCAAATAATCTATGCATTATCTAAGTGTGATGTAATGGCTGCTACTTCTATATATACATCATCTACATCTTATAATGGAGCAGATAGAAGTGAATTATCGGCTAGATTAAAAACTAATGCTACTGGTGATTTACGTTATGTAATATATAAAGATTTTGATAAAAACGATAAAGCAGTTTATCAAGATGCTTCGCAAAAGAATAAATTCCATTTACATCCTACTAGTCCTAATCATAGTTCAAGCGATAAATTCTATGCTTTACAATGGTTTGAACATGCAAAACCAGGTGATATGGTCTATGTATATGTAATAGAAAGAATTAAAAAATTAATTGTTGAAGATAAACCAACACCTCCACCTACGCCGACTCCGAACCCTACACCGACGCCTACTTTATCAATAACTAATTTCTATATAACTAGTGACACTTATAAAGAGAACGGCGCATATGTAGCTGGAAAAACGGCTTTTAAAGTTAGATGTGAAGTAAGTAACGTAAATAAAATATCTAATATAAGATATGAAGTTACTGGTGCTCATACTCAAAGTGATAATTTCAATCCTCCTAGTAGCAACTATTATACATGGGCAACAACAACTGTTTATGGAACAGGAACAGTAACTATAAAAGTAACAGTCACTGATTCAGCTGGTAAAACTGCTAGTAAATCTATAACAGCAACAGTTGGTGCAGCTCCTAGTGGATTATCTATAAAGAATTTTTATATAACAAATAATGCTTCTTGTTATTATGCCGGAGTTGCATTCGGTCTTAAATGTGAAGTTAATGCTAAGTATAGTTTAACAAGTATTAAATATGAAGTAACAGGGGCCCATACTCAGACAGAATATTTTAATCCTCCTGAAGCCAGATATTTAACTTGGGCTACTACTCCTGTATTTAGATCGGGAACTATTAATTTTAAAGTAACGGTTACAGATTCGGCTGGAAATAAAGCTAGTAAAACTATATCAACAGTAGTATATCCTAATAACCGTTCATATGATATGGATGTACCTATGTTATATGATACAAGAGCTGCATCAAGTGGTCAAGTATATAGCAATAGCGGTATATTATATTTAACTATGGATAATAATATATCACTTGACGACTTAGATAAAAATCTTACTGCAGTTGTTGACTTAAATGGTATATTCTCAAATTATTTTTTCAAAACATTTGTATCAGAAGATAATGTAAGTTGGGTAGAAACTACTTACTTAACTGGAGGTGGGGTATGGAATCCTTCAGGATTACGTTCATTCGTTCCAGTTGTACTACCTTACGATATAAAAAACAGATTGAGAAACAGCGCTTCTCCACATATCTATGTAAGAATAGCTTTATATTCAAGAGGTGAAAATTACGAGTGCGCTACGTCCGTTAAAGTAAGTTTCAAACGACCTCAAACTGTGACTCATAATTTATCGGTAAACAATTTCTATATAGCAAGTGATACATACAATGAAAGCGGAAAATATATTGTAGGTAAAACAGCATTTAGAGTACAATGTAGCATAAGTCATAGTCATGATATAAAATCAATAGTATATAGTGCTTCTGGAGCATACAGCGATACTTATAACTATTCATCATCTATGGGATCATATAAAAACTTCTTACAATGGGCAACACCTATAGTTCAGAAAACAGGTACGATAACATTTAAAGTTACTGTTACAGATACAGCTGGTTATACAGCTAGTAAAACAATAACAGCCACTGTAGGAGAAATAAAAATGAAAGAGGTATATAAATATTCTACACAGTATCAATGGAATCAAATACCTAGATCTATAATGTTCCCAATGTGTGTTATACCTCCTGCGCCTGGAGCTATTCAACTATATGAAAAACAAAAAACTAACGATAAGTATATTATACAATATAAAAATCCTATATACGGCTTAAATCTAGGGGATAAAAACCCTATACATTTAATAGATGTTTGTTTAATAGCAAAAGATAAGAATGGAAATGTATTAAATACAAGTTCTAGTAAGAAGAGAGACGGTAAAAATGGTAGATCGTGGCTACATTATTCAGAAAGACAATGGCATGTAATTGTTCCTAATAGTACATCAAGTACTAACAATAAACCAGTCTTTGAAATGACATTTAATATACCAGAATCTAAATATCCAGATGGTACATCTATTTCTGTTGTAGCATTCTACTATACAGATTATTATGTACATCC
>JAEIGA010020051.1_pt1 | contig 10188 bp, 7 predicted proteins | sample 9270691 | NCBI WGS metagenome assembly JAEIGA01 (sample SAMN17057246, study PRJNA624740) | gut metagenome | biome: biome; isolation source: fecal sample | host: Bos grunniens | place: China: Xizang | collected 2019
GGTGGAATCGTTAAGTCAGCATTATCCGGCGAGTCTATTCTTATATTAAAATTCTATAATCCAACCTCTACTGATAAAAAAATAATTCTATCTGGTAGTTGTTGCTCGCTTTTCCCAATTAAATTACAAGGAGAGTCGCTTATATGTAGAAAAGGCTTAAATGTTGCATCTACTAACAAATTGCAGTTAAATGTAAACCTCACCATTTCAGGAATTATAGGTGGCTTTTTTCAAAAAATGACTGGAGAAGCTACTGTTTTTCTTGATTCTTTTGGAACTCCTATCGAGAAACACCTATCTGTAGGAGAAGTGTTAGATGTAGATGAAAATCACGTGGTCGCTTTGCATGGTTTTCAAAGTTCCCAAATTCAAAAAAGTAGGTCTTTGGGAAATATTTTACAAGGCGAAGGTCTAAGTCTGATGAGATTGCAAGGACCTGGTAAGTTATATCTTACTCCAATACCTATACCTGTTAACTAGTAACAATATATAAAGTACTTTTTGATTAAAGAAATAACTTAATAAATAATAATATGAGACGCTTACCTATTTATTTCCTCGTTGATGTTTCAGAATCAATGGTAGGGGAACCTATTCAACAAGTACAAGAAGGAATGCGAATGATTATTCAAGAACTTCGCACAGATCCTTATGCGTTAGAAACAGTTCATGTGGGTATTATTGCCTTTGCTGGAAAAACGAAAGTACTATCCCCACTTACGGAACTATATAAGTTTTACCCTCCCACATTCCCTGTTGGTGGAGGTACTTCATTAGGTTCAGCGTTGCAAACCTTAATGAAAGAAATTGATACCTCTGTAACGAAGACAACATTAGAACAGAAAGGTGATTGGAAACCAATCATATTCCTATTTACTGATGGAACTCCAACGGACAACCCACTTGCTGCAATTAACAAATGGAATGCAGAATATAGAAGACAGTGTAACATAGTTGCGATATCTATTGGTGATAATGCAGATACAGAAGTCCTTAAGATGTTGTCTGAGAATGTTCTAACACTCAAAGAGACAGATGAAATGTCTTTTAAGGCATTCTTTAAGTGGGTTACGGCATCAATCAAAACTACAAGTGCTTCTGTAACCAATACTGGTGTAGATGAAGTCAATCTTGCTCCGATAGATGGTATCAATTTAGAAAAAACAGGAGCAACTCCATTGCGTACACATATTGACGAAAATTTTGCAATTATCCCTGCAAAATGTCAAGAAACAAAAAACATGTATCTTATTAAGTACGCGAAACGAGGTCCTATATCAACCGACCTTGAGTTTATTAATGATATTCCTGAGTATAAAGAGAGTTTCAAATTAGTTGGAGCATATTCTATCAAGGAAGAAGAATACAATGCTTTGTCAGACGGTTCTCCTACTCATCGAAATATATCTACTCGTGATTTAATAGGAAGACCTACCTGTCCATGTTGTGGAAACCAATATGGTATGGTTATATGCGAATGTGGAAACATATTCTGTGTGGGATCCGAGGGACATAGCGAATGTCCATGGTGTGGTTTAGAAGGTGAACTTACCGTCGGTGAAGGTAGTGCAGATATTACAAGAGGAAGGGGATAGAATATGGAAAATATAATTCAATATTTGCGTGATATTCTCAAGGAAGAGTCACCAGAGAAAACAAAAGCGTTTATCGAATTTGTGCACAAAAAATTATCATTAGAATTTGAAGAACATCTTATGGATATTTTTAGAATAAAACAAAACGAGGTTAATCAGATACCTTTGACAATACCTAATGCGTCTGTCAAAAAAGAGTATGAATACACATTACAGGTACCTTCAGATTACCATGATGTAGAATTATGTGGATTGACGGCAGAGGAACATGGTTTGGAAATACAACGTGTTGATGGAACGAATAATTATATCATTAAGGGAACTCCAAAACAGGCTGGAACTTTTGACGTTACGCTTCGGTTTAAATTTGAATCTTTACTGAAGGATAGACCATATATTGAACGCAAGGTACAAATTATCATCAATCCAGATCCACGTGACTTGTGGAAAAATCTTCCTGTAGATTGGGATAATATGCCTGAGCCAAAGTATATGAAAGAAGACACTCAACATGAGTATGTTCTTGTTGAGGCATTGCCAGATGGAACTCCTCAAAAGGATATCGCTGCTGCCAGCAAGCGTGGTCGCTCTCATGCACAAGAGGGTAAACCTCGTGATGACCATTTCAAGCTCAAGTATATGAATAATGGATGGTACATTATGGCTGTTGCAGATGGAGCGGGATCTGCTAAATTTTCTCGCGAAGGTTCGCGTATTGCATGTAATACAGTAGTAGATTTTTGCCAAACTCAATTGATGGACAATCTACAATTTGAAGAGGACATCAAACTATACAATGAGTTCAAAGGTGAAAGCGAAAGTGAGGCACGAAAGATTGTAGGTGATCATATCTATAAAATCGTTGGTACAGCTGCATTTAAAGCGCACAATGCGATTAACAAAGAAGCGAAAGAGCAGAACGTGCCAGCTAAAACCTTTGCTACAACCCTCCTGTTAACTATATGCAAGAAATTCCCATTTGGTTGGTTTATTGCTTCATTCTGGGTTGGAGATGGTGCGATTTGCTTATTTGATCAAACGGCTAACTCTGCTAAGTTATTAGGTGTACCCGATGAGGGAGAGTATGCTGGACAAACTCGTTTCTTAACAATGTCTGAGATTTTCCAAGATGCTACCTCTTTATATAAACGCTTACGTTTTAATATCGTAGATGATTTTACAGCGTTGTTCTTGATGACAGACGGTGTGAGTGATCCAATGTTTGAAACGGATGCAAACCTTAATAATTATGCAAAATGGGAGCAACTATGGAACAACTTTGCTACAGACAAAGATAATCCAGTTCATTTAGTGGATGACAATGAGAAATCTGCAGAAGAATTGCTTAACTGGCTTGATTTCTGGTCGCCAGGAAACCATGATGATAGAACAATAGCAATACTTTACTAATTATGCCACAACTAATTAGATTAACGGCATCCGATGGAACTACTGTGGAGTTTCATGATGAAATTAAAGCCCAAGGCGGTGTTAAAGATGTATATTTTAACCCACAGAAACAATATGTTGTCGCTTTTTATCGAAAGGATTTAGGTCCACAGGACAAGGAGAGGTTGAGAACGATTGTAGGTACCTATCACCAAAATATTTTCAATTCCACCAATGGAGGTTTATATTGGAAAGATTTCCTAATTATGCCGGATAGAATGGTTGAATGGAATGGAAAAATAGGTGTTGTGATACCGTTTTATAATCCTAAATTTTTCTTTAATGGAGGTCCATTTGATAAAAAAGAAAAGAATGGCAAATGGTTTGCGTCTGCTAAGTTAAGGAATAAATTTTTGCCAGCAGATCAAAAAGGTACTTGGCTAACGCACATTCATATGTGTATTAAAATTGCTCGTGCAGTCAGACGCTTGCATGCAGCTGGTCTTTGTCACTCTGATTTATCTTACAACAATGTCTTAGTTGATCCAGTGACAGGCAATGCGTGTATTATTGATGCTGATGAGTTAGTAGTGCCAGGTAAGTATCCACCAGGCGTTATCGGAACTCCTGATTTCATAGCGCCTGAAGTCATGCAAACAAAATCGTTGCCATTAAGTGACCCTAACAAAAAACTTCCATGCATAGATACAGATAAGCATGCGTTGGCAGTAATGATATACATGTACCTTTTGAATCGTCACCCATTACGAGGAGGTAAGGTACATGATATTGACCCTGCAAAAGATGAGGAGTTGTCTATGGGTAAGAATGCCTTATTTATAGAGCACCCCACAGATTCAAGTAATAGGGTTAAAGTGAAAGACCTTGAAAAAAGCCAGTTACCTCAAGGTGACCCATCTAAACTACCTTATACAATATGTGGTCCTTATCTGAAAAAGTTGTTTGATAAGGCTTTTATTGATGGATTACATGATCCCAGTAAACGTCCTACTGCTCAAGAATGGGAAACGGCACTAGTAAAAACTGCTGATTTGGTTCAACCATGTCAAAATCCAAATTGTGAGGCACATTGGTATGTTTTTGACAATTCCACGAAACCAAAATGTCCGTTTTGTGGAAAGGAGTATAAAGGGAAATTACCTATACTTAATTTCTACTATTCACCAGGTCATGGAAGATTCATGGATGAGAAGTATAGATTAATGGTTTATGATAAACAAACTCTCTATAATTGGCATGTGAATCGATTTGTCCCAGCAAATGAGAAAACATCAGATGCTGACAAAAAACCAGCAGGTGATTTTCACTTGCACAATGGTGAATGGATATTGATTAATCGTCGTATGGATTCTCTATATGAGATTCAAACTGATGGATCTAAAAAACAAATCAAGATAGGTGAATTTGTTACACTAACGGATGGAAAGAAGATTCTTTTATCTGATAAAGATGGTGGTCGATTAGTAGTTGTTCAACTTGTAAATAATTAATTATGGCAATCAAAGATCAATGTATAGGTTGTAAGAAGTACAATGTAGATAGCAATTTTTGTTCAGAGCATCAATTGTGTCCTATCTACGATGGTAAATCATGTCAGCAGTATGAAAAAAGAGGTATTAATATTGCTAAAGGAACTTCAGTAGGTACACAATCTACTCCTTATCCATCTACTCCTCAACCTCAATCTCCTCCTGTTTCACCTATAACGAATCCACAAAGCAATACGGCATCTCCGACTGGCTTAGCTAGATTGTTTTCTTTCAAAGGTCGTATTAGGAGAATGGAATATTGCTTGACATATTTGATTTTTATGCTTTATTGTCTTCCTATGAATGTGTTGGAAGAGGATGAGATAGGTGGTGGATTTGCTTTAATATGGCTATTGCTCTATATTCCTATGATATGGATATTGCTAGCTCAAGGAGCTAAGAGATGTCATGATAGAGGTAATTCAGGCTGGTATCAAATAATTCCATTCTACTATTTTGTTATGTGGTTTGGAGAGGGAGAGAGAAACCGAAATCAATATGGAGAAGACCCTAAAGCATGATGTATTATATAATAAGAAATAATGCTCCTTTTGGTCCTTATGATATCAATACCATAGAACAATATGTTTCTACGGGTCGGATTTTGCGGTGTGATAAAGCATATGAAGATCATAATCCTAATGATATTCAGACTGTCGCATATTATCTAAAAAAGGAAAACCGTAAAGTTCGGGTCAAGCACAAAGGCAGTTTGAAAGAGCAGTTCAAAGATATAGGAACAGAGTTAATTGTTCCTAAGTCTCTATTGAATAAGCATCATTGGCAAGCAGATAAGAGATTGTTGATATTGGCGATTGTAGGGTTGGTTCCATTACTTATTATGCCAATCCTCAATATTATAGATTCTGATTGGCTGACTTTCTACTCAATATCATTGTATTTTTCAGTGATATGGGGATTGTTCTTTTATTACCTATTTAAAACAAATCAAGTGACATTGAAAAAGACTTTACTGATCTTTTTCTTCACCCAAATATTTATATTCTTATTTTTCGGATTGGGTATAAATCAATATGTCAATCCGATTTACTTCATAGGTAATGAAGGAGGTTTTATATCGCGATTAATATTCTATTGTTTTGCTGTTGGTCTGACTGAAGAGTTATCTAAAGCTATACCATTGTATGTGGAGATGAAACGCACGAAAGAACCTATAATTCCCCAAACGCTTGTCTTTTATGGTCTAATATCGGGAATTGCTTTTGGTGTCTTTGAAGGCGTGGAGTACCAACTGAGCGTAAACTCAGAGATGGAATACGCTCAATCATTTCACATGAATATAGCGCGATTAACAAGTTTACCATTTTTACATGCGCTCTGGTGTGGTATAGGAGCATATTTTTTGGCTTTTGCAGGTTTGTATCCTCGCTATCGAATTTCACTAATTCTCTTAAGTGTAGTTGTCCCTACATTACTCCATGGAATTTATGATACATTTTGTGGTGGATTATTAATGATTCCTATCACAATTATAGCAGTCGTTTTATTGATGGTATATCTAAAACAAAGTGCTAATATGCAAACGAAATTAAGAAGTTAAACTTAAAATATTTAAATTATGAGTAAATTAAAGTACACAGGCTTAACCGATGCCCAGGTGCTCGAGAGCCGTAAAAAACATGGTGCGAACATTCTTACTCCACCAGAAAAAGATCCTCTATGGAAACAATACTTAGAGAAGTTTGAAGACCCTCTAATTATTATTCTGCTAGTGGCAGGTGCGTTATCTATAGGTATCTCTTGCTATGAATTCTTTGGATTAGGACACAACTGGACAGTTTTCTTTGAGCCAATAGGTATTTTTATTGCTATTCTTTTAGCTACAGGCTTGGCTTTCTATTTTGAGTTGCGTGCTAATAAGGCATTTAACCTTCTGAATCAAGTTAACGATGATGAGCCAGTAAAAGTCATTCGTAATGGCAACGCTATAGAGGTTCCAAAAAAGGATATTGTTGTTGGTGACATCGTTATTCTTAATACTGGAGATGAAATCCCAGCTGATGGTGTGTTGCTAGAGGCTACTATGCTCAGCGTTGATGAGTCTTCTCTTACAGGTGAACCAATTTGCGGTAAAACTATTATTGAGGCTGATTTTGACTCAGAAGCTACTTATCCTTCCAATCATGTTTTACGTGGTACCAAAGTTATGGAAGGACATGCTATTTTCGAAGTTCTTAAAGTTGGTGATGCTACTGAGAATGGTAAAGTCTTTGAAGAAGCACAAATTGATGACTCTGTAAAGACTCCACTTAATGAACAATTGGATGGTTTGAGTGATCTTATTACAAAACTGAGTTATGGCTTTGCTGCAGCCATCATCGTAGGTCGTCTAGTACACTATTTCGCATGGCAACCCCTCGCATTTACACTGCTTATTCCAGTAATTATTTTCTTCTATTTAGTAATTAAGAAATTTGAAGATTGGAGTGGAAAAGCTTGCATTGCTGCAATTATAGGATTTGTAGCAGTCTTTGTTGGCATGGTTGTTGGTCTCCATGAGATGTTGTTGCCAGCCGAAGAACTAACAGGTCTTTTAGCACATACTCTTAATACCTTAATGATTGCAGTAACTTTGATTGTTGTTGCAGTACCTGAAGGCTTGCCTATGGCAGTAACTCTGAGTCTTGCATATTCCATGCAAAGTATGCTCAAAACTAATAACCTTGTTCGTAAGATGCATGCTTGTGAAACTATGGGTGCTACCACTGTCATCTGCACAGATAAAACAGGTACCTTGACACAGAACAAGATGCAAATTTATAAAACAAATTTCTATGATTTACAGGATGACCAACATCTTAATGATAGTGAAATTTGTAAGCTGATCGTAGAAGGAATGGCAGTTAACTCCACTGCATCTTTAGATTTTTCTCAAGATACTCCTACTGTAATAGGTAACCCAACTGAAGGTGCATTGTTACTTTGGTTACATAAAAATGGCATTAACTATACGCAACTTAAAAATGATGCTATCACATTGAACGAAGTACCATTCTCTACCGAGCGTAAATATATGGCATCTGTAGTGAAATCAGTTACTGGCAAAAAAATACTATATGTCAAGGGTGCTCCTGAAATCGTACTGAATATGTGTAATTCAATCAGTGGCGATAAGACTAAAGATAATGTTAATGAGCAGCTATTGGCTTACCAACAACAGGCTATGCGTACATTAGGATTTGCATACCAAATTGTTGAGAATGATGAAGAAGTTATTGTTGATAACAAGGTTGTCGCTAAAAACTTAACATTCATGGGCGTTGTTGCTATTAGTGATCCTGTTCGTGAAGATGTACCAATGGCTGTGGAAGATTGTGTTAAAGCTGGTATTCGAGTTAAGATTGTAACTGGTGATACAATAGGCACAGCCATAGAGATTGCAAGACAAATTGGTTTGTGGACCGACCAAGATACAGAAGCCAATATTATTACTGGACCAGAGTTTGCAAAACTCACAGATGAGGAATTGATGTCTCGTGTTCTTGACATCAAGATTATAGCTCGTGCACGTCCAATGGATAAGAAACGCTTAGTCGAGGCTCTTCAAGCAAAAGGAGAAGTAGTTGCTGTTACAGGTGATGGAACTAATGATGCTCCTGCTCTCAATGCAGCTCATGTTGGTCTATCAATGGGCGCAGGTACTTCCGTAGCAAAAGAAGCATCTGATATAACCATCATTGACAACTCTTTTAGTAGTATTGGACGTGCTGTTATGTGGGGACGTTCTTTGTATCAAAATATCCAACGTTTCTTGTTGTTCCAATTGACAGTTAACGTGTCAGCTTGTTTCATTGTGTTAGTCGGTGCATTTATTGGAACAGAATCTCCATTGACAGTAACACAAATGTTATGGATCAACTTGATTATGGATACTTTTGCTGCAATGGCTTTAGCTTCATTACCTCCATCTCCAAAAGTAATGCAGGATAAACCACGTGACCGTAAAGCTTTTATCCTGAACAAATCTATGTATGCTAATATCCTTGGCGTAGGCACAGCGTTCTTCTTAATGTTGTTGGTTCTAACATTAATCTTCCAACATGCCGACATCAACAGTGTATTTGATTTGTTCAAATTACAATTAGGTGAGGCTAATCCAATAACCCCTTATGAGCAAACGCTGTTGTTCTCCATCTTCGTATGGACACATTTCTGGTATATGTTTAACTCACGTACTTATGGTACTGATAAAAGCATGTTTAATGTGCCATATGGTACTTCTTTTTGGATTATCATTGGTGTTATCTTATTAGGACAAATCTTGATTGTAGAAGTTGGTTATAACTTCTTTAATGTAGAACCTATGTTCCATAATGCTACACATCCTAATGCATGGCTAGATTGGGTATTAATTGTTGCCCTGTCTTCTGTTGTACTTTGGATACGCGAGATTTGGAATATTATCTGTAATTTGTTCAAAAAATAAAATTGTATGAATACAGAAATTAATGGTAATTGGGGCGCTTATATTAAGCGTTTCCAATTACCTTCTAAAAAATGCTTTATCTATCCACTCAAGAGTGCGCTGATTATTTTCTGCGCACAGCTTGTAGTGAGTATGGTGTACTTCATACCTATTGTGCCGTTTGCAAAATTCTTAATTTTATTCATTGCATTAATGACCTCTATAGGATATTATATGAAAGTACAATATCGTGAGTTCTGGAATATAGTATTGGAAGAATCAAAAGGATTGTTCGCAGATTTGTTGATGTGGCTCTATTATATCTTAATTTGTCTGATATCAATTCTCCCAACTCTATTCATAATGCTACAGTTCGATAATATTTGTAAGTAAATAGTTATATTTATTTGTTTGTTATGAAACCTTATTATCCTGCTAGTCAACTTATCATAAATGAAGACGGCAGTATTTTTCACTTACACATTCGCCCAGAACATTTGGCGGATAAAGTAATATTGGTTGGAGATCAAAATCGTGTTGATATCGTTGCTTCATATTTTGATGAAGGAAGTATTGAATGTAATATACAGAATCGTGAATTTCATACAATCACAGGACGGTATCATGGAAAACGCATATCTTGCATATCTACAGGTATCGGAACTGATAACTGCGATATTGTACTTAATGAATTGGACGCTTTAGCTAATATCGATTTTGCAACACGAACTGAAAAAGACCGACACCGTTGCTTGGAGATTGTACGAGTTGGTACATGCGGAGGTATGCAAGAGGATATTTCTATAGGCACTTTTCTTGTGAGTGTTAAATCAATTGGTTTTGATGGTGTTTTGGCTTTCTATGAAGGTCGTGACTCGATAGCCGACCTCGGTTTCGAAGAAGCACTTGTGAACTTCATTCACTATCCTTCTAAAGCGGCACGCCCTTATGTTGTTGCTGCTAACTCAGAACTAGTCAATCGTATTGCAGGTGACGACATGATGCTAGGTTGTACCATTGCTGCCAATGGCTTCTATGGACCTCAAGGTCGCGTGCTCCGTTGTGATATCGCAGTGAAGGATATCAACGACCGTATCACTGAATTCCGCTATAATGGACAACGCATTACTAATTACGAGATGGAAGGTAGCGCCATTGCAGGTCTCAGTTTGCTGATGGGACATAAAGCTATGACTGTATGTTGCGTAATAGCACAACGAAAAGCTGA
>JAEIGA010020052.1_pt1 | contig 10188 bp, 10 predicted proteins | sample 9270691 | NCBI WGS metagenome assembly JAEIGA01 (sample SAMN17057246, study PRJNA624740) | gut metagenome | biome: biome; isolation source: fecal sample | host: Bos grunniens | place: China: Xizang | collected 2019
ATTTATCCAATAAAGGTTTTGTGTTTTATCATCTGTTTTACCAATCAAAACAAATCTGTCACCAGCATAAGCAATTGCCTGTAAATATGTTCTTGATGAAGTATCATAAACAATATCCAAATAAGCAATTTCATTATGAACAGTTGCAGACCATAACATATTACCTTGGTTGTCTTTAGAAATAATTCTGTAAGTACCATTATGGAATTGTGGCAACTCAATGAAAATCTGACTTTCTGGGTCATCTATCAACTGGTTGTTTGTTTCATGAGTAAGGTTGTTTGTATCTATTTTATTATTGACAGAAAGATTGGCAATGTCTGAGTTTGTTATAGCTGCGCTTTCAATTACTGCATTATCAATTGTCGAATCAGCTACATGCTCTGTTGATATTCTTGCATCATCAATAAAAGCTGTGCTTATATTTGCAGTATCTAAGTAAGAATTTAGAGCATTCAGTATAGTTGTATTTAGATTTGGTATATTTACATTATCAAGAGAAAGATTAGTAAATGTTGCATTATCTGCACTAATGCTCCCAGCAGAAATATTTGTTGCCGATAAAGATTGAATTACTGCTCTACTGATTGTTGCTAAAACAGAAACAGTAAGGTTTTCATCTGTAATCTGCTTGGCATTTATAATTTCAGTGGCAATATTTGTTACTTCTGCTCTTATTGCTCTTATATCATCTGCATTTAGATTGGTTGCAGTCAATAATGAAGTTGTAATAGTATTTGCTAATTGAGCTACAACATCATCTACATGTGTATCTAAAGCAGTAAAGTCAGCAGCTAAATCATTTATTCTTGAAACTAAATCATCATATAGCTGCTTTTCTCTTTTATCTGCTTCTATCTGCTTTATTTTTTCTTGTTCGTTTGGCCATAAGTTTCTCATCGTATTTATGTTTCCTATTTATAATTTATTAGATTTATGAAACATTTACTGTACAAGGAACTGACTGAGCACATCCACCATGATTACACAATCTACTATCACAGCAAGATGGGCCTTGTCCACAAGGTACATTTTCACTACAAGGAGCACCTTCACCACATGGAGTAGTTTGAGAACAAGAGCCTTCACCATTTACGCAAGAACCACAACCACCTTGTCCACTAATACAAGTTCCACAACCGCTACTTTGCCAACTACCACAGTTTGCTGTACCTGAACAACCACTTTGTCCACAAGTATAAGATGTACCTCTACATGGGTCACAACCATCTGTTGGTTGGTCAGAACAAGAAGAACCACCTCTATCATCAGTACATCCAGATGTTCCACCAGAATTAGAACCACCTACACAAGGTGAACATTGTCCACAAGCAGAGTCTGAAGTTCCATGACAGCTACCACAAGGGTCAACTACTATTCCATGACATAAACCACAAGGGAATGTAGATGTATCATCTTGTCCAGATGCAGCATTATATTCTGAACCACATTCAGATGTATCTCCACAACCAGCATATTCTGAACCACATTCAGCTCTACCAGCATCACATACACCTTCATCATCTACTGTAGAATATTCCCCACATACACAAAGTTCACAACCATCAATTGCAACTGCATAACAACCTGTTGAGCAAAAAAGCTGTTCGGATACACACTCAGGGCATTCTTCTTTCTTTTGACCAAGTCCACAATCCTGTCCTTCTTGACATTCCTGGCTAGAACAATTACCAGTGTTATTATCATGAGTACAATTACCAGTAGCATTTTTACTTGAACAATCTCCTTGTTCATTTTGTACAACACAGTTGCCCATATCATTAGCTACTTCACAATCTCCAGAAGTGTTATCAAGGTAACAATTTCCAGTATTATTATCACTTTGACAGTCACCTGAGTCATTAGTCATTTGACAGTCACCATCATTTTGTGTGCAATTACCTTCACTATTATGTTCCCAGCAATCACCAGATTTATTTTCTTTTTCACAATTTCCACCACCGGTATTATAAGAACCGCAGTCACCTTCTTTATTAGTAAAGTTACAGTCTCCTGCATTATTATCTGAAGTACAATTTCCTGTTTTATTATTTCTAAAGCAATCTCCAGCCTCATTTCTGGTGTTACAGTTTGTACCTTCTCTATTTATAAGGGCACATTCTTTTATTTCTTCACCTTCTTTATTATTTCTATTACAATCACCTGAAGTATTTTGACCATCGCAATTTCCATTAGCATTAGCAATATCACAGTCACCTACGTCATTTCTACTTTCACAGTCACCAGAAAGATTATGAGTTTGACAGTTTCCTGTATCATTACCCATATCACAATTCCCATTAGCATTAGCTGACTGACAGTTTCCTGAGCTATTATCTGCTAGACATGCATAATTATTATTTGAAATTGTACAATCTCCTGCGTCATTGCTTGAAGTACAATCTCCTACATTATTATTCAATTCACAGTTTCCAGTAGAATTGGCTGTAGTACAATCTCCTGAGCTATTATCACTCTCACAGCCTACCTGGCTATCAGCAGTTCCACAGATTGATTGAGCGCCAGCATCACATTCTACACAAATAGGTGGATTTATAATTACTTCTGGTTCATCTGTTTGAGAAGTATAATCACAAGTAGGGTCGGTCATATCACCTGCACCGCAAACTTGTCCGCCACTTTCAACAGCTCCACAAACATCTTGACTACCTTGTACAGCACCACAGGTATCACCACCTTCATCTGGAGTATCTGGCTCATCTGGAGTTGGATTACTTTCTGCACAAGGAGCAGTTTGGTCACAACTATCATATAGAGTACAATCTCCAGAAGTATTGTCCATATCACAACCACTATCATCACATTGAGATTCTTCGCCACTTTCACCACAAGGTTCATCTGTTAGATTACAACCTTCTTCTGGATATAAAGCATGTTCAGTTCCACATTGATATGGATTATCATCTGTCTGGCAATAATCTATACATGAAATGGTTGTATCTATTTCTTCTACAATGGCTTCAGTTTCTTCAGCTGCTGCAGTTATAATCTCAGCAATTTCAGTAAGAATGTCATCTTTGTTTATTCCATTATCCTCTAAGGCTTTACCAAAGTCATCAGCAGTTATAACAACATCACCAGAAAGTTTATTGATTATAGACTGCAACATTCTTATTTCATCATATAAGTCTGAGAGTTTATTTTTTATATTTGTTTGTGCTTTATCAAGAGCAGCCCATCTACTATCAAACATTCTTGAAGCAGAAATTGATGAGCGGTCCAATTGTTGCTTGTCTAATTTGTCCAAGTATAACATCTTAGTTTATCCTTATACCATCTAATAATTCTTGGCAAATGAAAGTCAATCTTCTGAGTTCTTTTTCCAACTCTAAAAGACGTTCATATCTATCTTCCAATAAAGCCTGAGCTTCTTCCAATTTAGTTAGAGAAACGTCCATATCTCTAACAACTTTTCTATTATCTCTGTTTATCTGATTTACAGAAGTATTGTAATCATTTACAGTTGGTTGAGTGACAAGATTTTTAGTTCTAAGCATAATAATATCCTCCTACTGCCAATCCACATAATTCTTCTTCATTTATTTTATCATAAGTACCAGTGTCACATACATAGCAGCCTGCATAACAAACTGATTGGCATTCAAAGCATTCAAAGCATGATTGGCAAGAGTCACAATTATTACAACCATTATCTGTCTGACAGCTATTACATGATTTACATTTATTTGACTTATCATAACAGAAATCGCAATGCTCACAGCCCGTATGGCATATCTGGCAGGTATTACATGTTCCTTGGCAGGTATTACAATCAGTCTGACAATTACCATAGCAAGAAGACTGGCAACCTACACATTTATTACAGATTGTTTTATCATTTGAAGTTCCACTACATTTATATTCTACATTGAAACAACCAGAGCAAGAATAACTCATTTGACAAGAGAATGAAGTACCACAAGAAGAATAAGTAGTTTGACAAGTAGCATTACATAAATAACATGGTGTAACACATGCTTCACATTCATTACAGCCTTGGCAGTCATTACAACCTTGGCAATTATAACATTTAGATTGACAAGAATCGCATATAGTTTGGCATGAGTCACAGTCTACACAGTAATTGTAATTATTACATGTATCATAACATATTTGGCATGAGTTACATGAAACACAAGTGCCATAACATGATTGGCATGAGTTACAACTTTCACATTTATCACATTCAGAACATTGGGCTTTTATACAACCTTGACATTGTTCACAGTCTGCAATCTGGTTATCATAAGTATTAGTAAAACACAATTGACAGCCAGAACAGAAGTCATTTCCATCATTTTCACAGTTGTTCCATTTATTATTTGCTCTTTTGACTATTGTATCTCTGTCTGTTTCTTTACCTAAAACCATATAAACAGAGCCCTCTAATTTAGTCATTAGAGAAACTGCTTTTGATAAAGAAGAAAGAACATTTCCCATTCTCTCTGAAAGATTAGCAGATGTTTCAGCTGCTTGAATATAATTATTTGAACGACTGGAAAACTTTCTTGTTTCCTCTTTAGCCGAACCTACAATTGATTTGAGAGTTAGGTTTCTTGAGACGTCTTTCTCTTTATCTGTTGATGTATTTGTTGTGTGGTCTAATACTTGTACTACCATAATAATTTATCTCTTACTATTATTATTAGAACAATTACAGTTTGGGTTGCCAAAAATATTATTGTAAATTCTTTGCTGCTCTTGCTTTACCGCATATCTTTTATTGTTGTTTATTACCTGCTGAATCCACATAAACTCTTGAAGAATCTGTTCCCATCTGTAGTAGTAATTACATTCTGTAGCAAATTTTTCTGAACCACATGGGTTACATTCCTGTGCAAACTCATATTTACAACCTTTACAATAATCTGGCTGAACTCCACCTGGATTAGAAACGCAAGTATCAGCGTCAATAAGATTACATTCTGAATATCTACCAGTTGTATCTAAAACAAATGTTGTAGAGTGTTTCTTATTTATTTCTGGGTCACCGATGTTGTGTTTATATCTCTGGAATGCTCTACATGCACCATTTGAATAATCATGGTCTTTCTGATATTTGAACCTATTTATCTGTCCATCAATGTATGACTTGAATGGTCTATATTCTGGTCTCATATTTAGATTTGGGTCTAACATAATAATACCAAAATGTTTGTATTCATTCATATAATCAGAAAGCACCCAACCTAATTCTGGCATATTATATAATTTTGCCATTTCTTTATCATCTCTGAAATTGAGATTACCAAGAGGAACACCTTTCAACTGTTCATATTCTTTACCATTGAATAAACCTTTTGTATTCTGTGCTTTTATATCATATTGACCATCATAGATATGGTTGAGTTTGATATAAAGAGAATTATAAGAACGTAGCAATGTCTGGTCTTTACAATTACCTGCATAAATCTCTGGGAAAATTTCTTTCAATTTACCTACCCAATAAGCGTGGTTTCCAAAGATTGAACTATTCCAGAAGTTGAGAGTTGTATTTACTGCATTCAAAATACCTTCTCTCATAAGAGCACGAGCATTAGGGAAGTCCATTGGGTCTATATCTCTTGTTCTTATCCACTGACCTAAACCATCGTGAGAAATCTGCAAAGTCATATGATGTTCTCTAAGGAAATCACAAGCTTCATCTCTAATGATTGGTAGACCATTTGTAGAAGTTGAAATATGACATTCGAAACCTCTTTCTTTGCAATAATTCTCTAAGAATTCTGTCATATCTCTTATACAACATAATGAAGTAAGTGGGTCTGCACACCACAAATCTGCATGAAAATCAACTCTATCATATTTATCTCTATTCTCTAAAATAGGTTTTATCTGTGGGTCATTATCAAATGCTTTTGTGCAGGCTTCTTTATCAAATACAAATTCATTATAAGATGTTTCATCTGCTTCTTCAATTGAAGCAAGAAGTTTCTTTTCATCAATTGTACCAGTAATACCTTTTACACCCATTGTGTATTCCATCTGTCTAGCTGCGCTACAATATAAACAGAATCCTGCTACGAACAGGAACGAGAGCCATTGGCTGTAAAAGAAAAACTTATTCTTTTATTCATTCCCATAATTATCTCCTTCTAAGTTTTCAGACTTTAGGGTCTTACCTTTATTCCAAGCAACTTGAAGACCTTTTTTACCTTTATTCCAAGGTGTATGGCCTCGTTTCTCTCGGTCTTTAGGCGCAAATCCTCTAACAAATCCTTCTGGTTGTTCTTTGGCTTGAATAGAAATCTCTCCATTATTCCACCATTTGTAACCTTTTCTGGATTCTGATATTTTAGAGGAATGCTCTTTAGTAAAATTGGTACCTTTAGCATGGCTTTCGTGACAGCTATAAAATCTTTTTAGTCCTTCGCTCACACTCTTATTATGCTCTTCAGAATGTGGCTTACCATAATTGCAATTATGCCCATTTTTCTCGTAAAAAGCCTTTATACTTGCAAGCATTTTTTGTTTAGAAACTGGATTGAAATCAGGGTTATGATTTTTTAGATAATCACTCATTTGCTTTTTTCTATTAGCCTTCCATTCATCTGAATGTCCACTAAAAGTATCTCCACCTGTACCACCTTTTGCAATATTGTATTCAGGCTTGTATTTTTCTATAGCCCAAATTTCCATTGCATCTACTGTTGCTTTATCCCTTATTCTCTTATATAGAACTTCAATTTCAAAGTTATCTTCTCTATACTTTTTATAAGCAAGTTGTAATATTTTACCAGAGCCTTTATATTTACCCATAGGATTATTTTCATCAGTATATTTATGCTGACCAATATATCTTTTGCCGTTTATTTTATTAGAAATCTGGTAAATACAATACATTTTATTCTTTTTCTCCTATTGTTGTAAAAATGTCTCTTTTATAATTAGTACCTTTGTTATTTCTAATTACAATTTTATTGCCATCTTTATCATATAGTTCGATATCCCAGTCATATTTATCTTTCATTTTGCGCAACAATTCCAAAGTGTCATCATCTGATAAAACTAAAATATGGTCTGTTTTCTGATTTAGTTCCAAAAACTGTTTAGCTTCTTTTAGCTGCTTATTTAGCTCTGCTCTTTCTTTCTTTATGGCCTTGCTATCTTCATCTAAAAGTTTTTGAGCTTCTAATAGTTTTTCAGCAGTGTCTTTGTTTTCTTTTATAATTTCTCTAATTGTTTTGAACATTATTGTGTTATTTCTCCTTTGTGAATACCCCAATCAAATGCAAACTGTCTTGATGCATATAATAAAGCCATAGCAGCATCTGGGTGGTAAATTTCATCATTTATTACTGGTATAATATTATCATCTTCATCTCTTTCATAGAGTGTCTGCATAAAGTCATCTTCCAATACTCCACCTTTTGGAATTAGAATTTGACCTGTACAACAGAATTCAGATAATTGAGCTAAAGCAGTTTCTTTATCATATTTATAGCATTGATAAGCTGGCATAGAATGAACAGTTGCCATTTCATATATAATAGAAGTATCAGATGTATCTCCATAAATAGCAATATTATTCAAACTGCCATTATATTTTATCAATAATTTTTTACCTGCCTCTAATGCTCTTTTATTTGAATTGATAATATCTGTTACATTAGCGTGACTAAACTTTTCTTCAAAAAATACAAAACCTTTCTTCTGGACTGTATTGCATGCTACGCCAATAATTGCATTATCAGCTGCCCAACCGTAGTCATTTCCTATATAAATATGGTCAATTGGAAAATTGATTAGAGGGTCATTCTCGCCATCGTATGTTCTATATCCTCTAAATACCTGAGCAGTAGTATCAAATACAAATTCTCCGCGATACTCTCTCAAAATAAGAGGGTCATCAATTGGAATGTTTTTTCTTTCTGCTAATGCTTTGATATAACTTTCTGTATCTTCTGGTAAGAATGGATTATCTGCCATTGTAAAATGATAGTGCTTCCAACCAGTAGAGTTCCATGTTTTTTCAAAATATGTTTTTGGTCTTCTTGGTGGTGTTCCTTGTAATATAAGGCATGAGTTCTTATAGTCAATAAGCATTGGCTCACAAACATCTTCTACCAATTCAACCATGTTTCTTTGGTCTTGTGCTTCATCAATAATAATAAGTTTATATTTACCACCTCTTAGTAATGGTGCTGATGATTTATCTTTATTACCATATAATTTTATATATGAACCATTAGCAAAAGTTATAATCATAGCCTGAGAGTCGGCTTTTTCAATTGCCAATTCTATTTCTTTTGCTGCTTCCAATATAAGAGGCCAACACTGTGTCATACAGTTTTCTGCTTTAGTATGAATATATAAACAAGGTGTATTTGGTTCTACACAATAATCAACTAAAAGACGAGCTGCTAAGTTTGTTTTTCCTGCACGACGAGATGTAGCAATTATTTTTCTGGAAATAAACTTGTCATAAGCGATTTCTCTCTGTTTGTCATATAGCTGTTTGATTAGTCTATAGTGCAAAAAGTCTTGGTCTCTTGCTAGCAACTTTTCTGTTTGAGCATCCAAGTCTGAAATAATATCATCTTGCAATAATTGTCTTGCAATCATTTGTCCTAATGGTCCAGATGGATTATCTTTTGCTCCTTTTAGCATTTCTTGAATAAAAACATCTGTCCAAGATTTCTTACTTTTTCCTTGAGGTGACACTAAAGCATTTCTAAGAGAATTGAAAATATCTCCTTTTATTTGACGTGTCACGCCGTTCTGTGATGTTCCTGCCATTATTTTAGCCCTCCATAATATTTCAATTTAGCATTTGAAAGATTTTGCTTTTGCTGGTCTGTCAAATGAAATTTCTTATAAACCTTTTTAGTAAGGTTGTACTGTCTTCTTCTTTCATTAGCTGAAGCTGGCTGATTATGTCCTTTTGGTATTCTACCTTTTACCCAGCCTTCTGGTGGTTCTTTGAATTGTTTTTCTTGTTTTCCATTATTGAACCAGTGCCAACCTTTTTCTTTCATGGTAATTCTTTTACCTCATTATCAAATACATAGTTATCAATCCGCTGATAAATGTCGTCACTACTGCAATCGGAAGTGTAATATACAAGACACGCAATTGAATATCTCGTTTCCTCAAGGACTTCTCTACATTCTCTAATTGAAGTGATGTTTCTTGAAGTGATGTCTCCAAGTTCTTCTGTAATGTAATAGCATTGTTCAAGTCTTGATTGAGCTTCATCAAGCTGTTCTGCAAGTCTTCTATTTGTTTCTGTTGCTGTAGAGAGTTGTCCTCTAACTGTGTCAAGCTGTCGTCTATAATCGTTAGATTGGTCAATGGTTCTAACCCAGGCCAATCCAAGGAGTAAGCTGACACTGAGACAAATAATAATAAAAATCCTACTAAAATTCTTCTGTACATTCTTCATATCTTTCCAAATCTTCTATTGGCAAATAATTTCCTTTATCATCTTTTAGCCATTCAACTATATGTTGGTCCTGCCATTTTCTTTTAGGTGCGTCAATTACATATCTACATCTAAGAAAACAAAATGTTCCTAGTTTTTTAGGAATGTATAACTTATGACCTTTATTTTCACCTAAAAGAAATCTCATTGTGTATTCAGTCGCATCCAGAATTACCTCATCTAAATCTTCTACTATAACATCTCTTTGTTTGTAGATTGATTTGCATATACAAGTACATGCTTTATAGACACAAAGCCAAATTGTATCTAATTGGTCTTGATAAAACTTTTCAGAATGTTTAGTTGTATCAGTGTGCCAATAATTATCTATGGCTTGCTGAAACACTCTTTCATTTTCTTTTATGTCTAAATTAGAGGGTACTTCTGGCATAAGATTATACATTGCCTATCTCTCCATTATTATTAGATTTATCTTCAAAAACATATTCAATAATATGGTCTTTGTAAGATAAAACGCCAAATATTTTACCATTTGGGTCTAATGGAAGCAAATTGCCATCAACATATAATGTTACAACAGGAGTAAATATATCTTTCTCATCATAAACAAAAACGATATATTTCTTGAAGTCCTCTCTTATATCAAAATAATTGAAAAGCCATTCAACTGCTTCTTGTACATTTTTAGACTTAGCAAAATCTTCATTATGCTGTAATTGTGGAAATAAATCCATAATTTCTTTTTCTGTTTTCTGTGCTAATTTTGCCACAGTTGCAATACA
>JAEIGA010020053.1_pt1 | contig 10188 bp, 10 predicted proteins | sample 9270691 | NCBI WGS metagenome assembly JAEIGA01 (sample SAMN17057246, study PRJNA624740) | gut metagenome | biome: biome; isolation source: fecal sample | host: Bos grunniens | place: China: Xizang | collected 2019
CGACCTTTTAAGGACATTGTCAAGGCAGACCACAACGAGTCCTATAATATAGCGAAGAAAGAGGCTGATAATCTTGGATTTATCGTCATCAAGGGAGCCGAGATCACCCGCAGCAAGCCTCTGGGTCATATGAATGCCATTTTCATCAAGGATGCCAACAGTCTGGATGTTGATGATCCGCTTAAGGCTATAGATATAGCACTTGAGCAGGGCGGATATATAATATGGAACCATCCGGGTTGGCCTGACAACAAGTCGACAATGTACGAAGTCCATGAGAAACTCATAGCCGAGGGCAAGATATCTGCTTATGAACTATATAATTATATGGAGTCATATCCGCTGACATTCGATTGGTATGAGCAATATGGTATTGCTCCGCTGGCAAATACCGATATCCATGGCCCTGTGGCACAGGATTACGCAAACGGTCCGGATTGGCGCAGACCAATGACTCTGGTTTTCGCGACTGAACGTTCCGAGGAGGGTATCAGAGAAGCGCTTGATGCGCGCCGTACGTTGGCATATTTCCAGGGTACTCTTGTCGGCAGTGCGGAGTTTCTGACAAAGCTCATAGATGCATCTCTTCAGACCAGACAGGTCGGCAGCAGGATGGAGGTGACTAATGTCTCGGACATTACCTATACTATGGTACAGGGCGATGCCCTCTATGTGTTCCCTGCCCGTAAGACTGCTATCGTTCCGATGCTTGAAGGCCCGCTGACAGTGAAGAACTGCCTTTATGGCCACAACAAGCAGCTGGAGTACACGTTTTAGTGTTTTAGCTAAACTGTTGATAGATAATGTTTTATAGAAATGTCCTGCATGGCTAGACATGCAGGACATTTCTATAACTATCTGATAATCAGCTAGAAGCATGCTACGTCTGCAACCGCCCCTCCGACGAAGTCTACCAAAGCGGCAGGGGATATCTCCAGCTGAAGCCCTCTCACTCCAGCACTGACGTATATGGTCTCAAAATCGCAGGCGGTGGAGTGGAAGTAGGTCGGGAACTTCTTCTTCATGCCGATAGGGGAGCAGCCTCCGCGGATGTATCCTGTGACGGCGAGCAGGTCCTTCATGGCTATCATCTCGACTTTCTTGTTGCCGGACGCTTTCGCGAGTGCCTTCAGGTCGACTTCTCCGTTGCCTGGAACAACGCACACGATATGTCCGGTTTTGTCTCCGTGCAACACAAGTGTCTTGAATACGCGTTCTATCGGTTGACCGAGACAGTCTGCAACGTGCTGTACAGCAAGGTCGTTCTCATCGAACTCGTAAGGGATGAGATTATATGCGATGCCCGCCTTATCAAGCAGGCGGGCCGCATTGGTCTTTTCTGTCTTCTTTGCCATGTTACTTGACGTTTTCGATTTCAGCGATCTGCTCGGGCTCGGTCAGCACTTTGCCTTTGGTGAGCTTTCCTCCAAGATCGATGACTTTCTTTGCGGATTTAGTGATACTGTGGCCCCCTTCGCGCAGCTTTCCGACTCCCAGATTGTAGGCCTTGCCTGCCTCGCTGAGCCTTTTGCCGACTTCGATGTAGTGGGTATAGAAATCAGCAACACGGTCTATCATCATCTGCGCTGCAGCGGTGATCTCCTGGATTCTGGTGTCGTGGCGATACTTGTTCCACGTCAGCTGCATTATCTTGAGGAATGGAATGATGGTCTGCTCTGTGACGATCAGTACATTCTTGTCATATGCGTCCTTCCACAACATAGGATCTGCTGCCAGGGCTGCCCTGTATGCCATTTCCATAGGCATGAACATGAGTACATAGTCGGTAAATGACTTGCTTGTCTTCTTTGTATAGTCCTTGGCGGAGAGTTCGTCGATGTGCTTGCGCACGCTCTTGACATGTCTGTCTAGAGCAGAGGTGCGCTGCTCTTCTGTTTCGGCATTCATGAACTCCACGTATGCGGTCAATGATACCTTAGAGTCAACGATAAGGTCCTTCTCCTCAAGACCGTCCTTGAAGTGGAATACGAAGTCCGGACGACTCCTGTCCGCATTGGCCTCTTCTCGGGTATAATGCTCATTCTCCTTGAGACCTTCTCTGACGAGGATGTCGTTGAGGAAGTTCTCCCCGAAGCATCCCTGTATCTTAGGACGTCCTGTAAGCGCTTCAGAAAGCGTATCTGCCTTCTTGCCCACATCGCTGGTCTTCTCGGTCATGTCCTTCACCGCCTGCTCGAGCTGTTTGGACAGCTTTGCAGTGGTCTCCACATGCGACTTCTCGTTATCCTTCATGGCTTCCTGCATCGACTTAATGCTCTCCTTCAGAGGTCTGAGAATGTCTTCCATGCTGCTCTGGTTGCCTTTTTTCAGTTCTTCTTCCCTTTCCCTGAGCAGTTTCTGTGTCTGAGACTCCATTGTTGCAGTGATGGTCTTCTTCATCTCCTCCAATGCCCTCTCATATCCATCCTTCGCCTGCTGAGCCAGTTTTTCTGCATTCTCCATTTCCCTTGAATGCATCTTCTCCTGAGCCAGAAGCTTGCTGCTGTAGACAGATCTTGTTATGAACCATGCGCAGAGCGCTGCGATAGCGGCCGCGACCGCTGCTGTTATTACCATTTCCATAGTACTATATTTTTGTCCTTACCAGGACGATCCAAAAGTTCTTCGAGCCTTTTGGATTATATACTCACGAAATTAATAATTGTTGTGCGGATAAGCAAAAAAAGAGACTGATCTTCCGACCAGTCTCCTTTGACTTATATCTATATTATAGATTATCTGTACTGTGCGAACTCTACGTCCTTGGCAGCTCTCTCAGCAAGCTTCTCGCACTTGCCGGCAGCCTCAAGGTTAGTCTTTACAGCCTCAGCGTTACCCTGACGAGCAGCAGCAACTGCGCGGAGGTAAGCAGCCTGTGGGCACTGGCACTCGAGAGCAGCAGCTGGAGCGTAGTTGCCTACGAGGAGCTGAGCGAGAGCAGCGTTGTAACCCTCTGCACCAGCAAGCTTAGCAGCAGCAGCCTCATACTCACCGTTGAGGATGTCGAGAACTGCGAGGTTCTCCTTAGCAGTCTGAGTACCAGCCTTAACGAAGTAGTTGTTTGCAGCCTCGAGCTGACCCTTGCGGAGAGCGATAACTCCCATTACGTTGTTCCAGTCAGCGTCCATCTCAAGACCCTTGAGGATAGCAGCAGCCTTGTCAACCTCGTTCATGTGAACGTAAACAACGCCCATGTTGTACTTAGCAACTGCGCTGTCATACTTCTCAGCAGCCTTCTTGTAGATCTCGATCTTCTGATCGTTCTCCTTTACAAGTGTAGCAGCGCGGAGGAGTGCAGTCTCGTCGAGTACGTCGATGTTGTCAGCGATGAGCTGGAGGAGCTCCTCGTTAGTGTAGTTCTGGAACTCTACGTTAGCGATGAATCTAGCACGGCGGAGCTCAGGGAGGATATCCTTAGCAAGTGCAGAGTAAACTGCAGACATGTTCTTGATCTCCTTCTCGCGGATAGCTGGGTCGCTGTACATAGAAAGAACGCGGATGATAAGCTCCTTGTCCTCGATGTCTGAAGCAGCAACGAGCTCCTGGAAGCCTTCCCAGTCCTCAGCGATGCATGATACCTCAACGTCACCAGGAACCTCTTTACCCTTAACAACCTTACCGTAAGCCTTAGCAGCTGTAGTTGAACGGTTAGCTGAAAGTGTAGCGTTCTGGTCCTCCTTTCCGTCTGGAGAAGCGTAAGCGATGACGTCAGTGCTTACGATAGTCTTGCGAGCGTTAGAAAGGATCTCGTCGAGAGCTGCCTGGAAGTCCTTGACTGACTGACCCTTGAGCTGGCTGTTTCTTACAGTCGAGCTGTTGATCTGATAAAGGATCTGACCCTCAGCTGTCTGCTTGATGATCTCCTGGTAGCCGTCAGCCTTGAGGTCCATCTTACCATGCTGGCAAACGAGCATGTAAGTTGTGTTTGCACCGTCAGCAACCTTCTTTGAAGGCATCTCGATAGACTTCTTCTTGTTTGTAGCAACACCGCGAAGCTCGAGGTAGCAGTTCTCCATACCTGGAACATACTCGAAGTGAACCTTCTTAGTGATAGTAGCACCAGCAGATGGTACAACCTCGTAGTTGTCCTCTACCTTCTCGCCCTGGAAGTAGAAAGGCTCCATCTTAACCTCGCCACCTTCGTAAACGATTACTGGAGTAACCTCGAGGATAGCCTTTGGATGGAAATAATCCTCTGGATAAGTAACTGAAACTGTTGCGTCGATCTCGCCTGCAACAACCTCAAGTACAGCTGGCTCGCACTTTACAGTAACGTTCTCAGCCATCTCAGCCATCTTCTCAGCAGAGCTACATGCAACTGCAGCGAATCCGAGAACGATAGCAGAAAGGAAATTGATTGTTCTTTTCATTTTGTTTAAATAAAAGTTATAATGGTTTGTGATCATTTTGGACGTACGGTTTGCATAAAAGCGCTATACCGCGCAAAGATAATCAAAATTTTATATTTTTTCGTAACTTTGTGGCGTTATGACGAATCAAGATCTACAGATATTAAAAAACAAGTACGATATAATAGGAAATGATCCGGCGCTGAACAGAGCGTTGGAGGTTGCAGTCTCGGTTGCGCCGACGGATATTTCCGTCCTGGTGACCGGTGAGAGTGGAGTGGGAAAGGAGAATATTCCTCGCATCATACATCAGCTCAGTCCAAGAAAGAGGGGAAAATATTTCGCAATCAACTGCGGAGCTATTCCTGAGGGAACCGTGGATTCGGAACTTTTCGGTCATGAAAAGGGATCGTTTACAGGTGCAGTAGAGATGCGAAGAGGATATTTTGAGGAAGCGGACGGAGGAACGCTCTTTCTTGACGAGATCGGCGAGCTGCCGATGGCGACCCAGGCAAAGCTTCTCAGAGTCCTCCAGTCAGGTGAATTCATCAGGGTCGGCTCGTCAAAGGTTCTCAAGTCGGATGTCAGGGTCATTGCTGCAACCAATGTGGACCTGCTTAACGCAGTGTCGAGAGGTAAGTTCCGTGCTGACCTGTATTTCAGACTCAATTCGGTGGTAATCCAGATGCCGGCTCTGAGGGAACGTCCAGCTGACATCAATCTGCTTTTCAGAAAATTCGCATCGGATTTTTCCGCAAAGTATGGAATGGCAAAGGTCTCACTGACGGAAGATGCTGCGATTTTGTTGAAAAGATACCGCTGGCCTGGAAACATCAGACAGCTCAAGAACATAGCTGAGGCAGTATCAGCCTTGGAGTCGTCAAAGATCGCTCCAGGCGCAGACAAGTGCGTCATTGATGCGGATGTCCTTTCGAAGTATATCCCGAAGGAGGAACCGAACCTTCTTCCAGCGACCGTTCAGCAGCAGGATAAGTTCGAGACAGGTGAGCGTGAGGCCATAATCAGGACTCTTCTTCAGTTGAGGCAGGAGGTCGATTATCTGAAGGAAGTGATTGAAGGTGCCGGACTTGGAAGAAGAACATCAATGCCTGTTGCTATTCCGGAGCCAAGGGAAGAATTGTCAGAGTGGACTCAGTCACAAGGTGCTTACAATGAATATCCTGAGGATCAGGATCCGGAAGAACAGTTGTTGGAAGAGGCAGAGCAGAAGTCTATGAAGGAGGCAAGTCTCGAACTGATAGAAAAGGCTTTGTTGAAGCATGGTGGAAACAGGAAGGCGGCAGCCAAGGAACTCGGTATTTCCGAGAGAACGATTTACCGTAAGCTCGGTCAGTTGAAAAAGAAGAAATAGAAGATGGGTAGGAAAAGAAATATGTTGGCAGCTATCTGTGCTGCAGCAGCGTTGGCACTTACTGCAATGCTTGTACATTCGTGTGGAATCTATTCGTTCACAGGAACGTCCATTCAGCCTGATGTAAAGACAGTGACAATCAATTACTTCGAATATCAGGCGCTTAAGGTGAACCCTTCTCTCAGCAACCAGATCACTGAGGCTCTGCAGGAAAAGTTCCTGAAGCTGACAAAACTTGAACTGGTGGATATGGACGGAGACCTTGAGATTACAGGTGCGGTGACAGGATATGACGTGAAGGCAACAGCCGTTACAGCTAACGAGCAGGCGGCCCAGAACCGTCTTACCGTGAATGTCAAGATATCATTCACCAACAGGAAGTATCCGGAGGATGATTTCCCTGACAAGTCATTCTCTGCATATGCTGACTTCGATGCCATGACCTCTCTTGATGCAGTGGAGTCTCAGCTCTGTGAAGAGATCGTCGAGCAGCTTTGTGAAGACATTTTCAATGCAACCGTAGCAAACTGGTAGTAAGATGGAATATATAGATATAAGGAAACTTACCCTTGACGAACTTGTCGGTGTGGTCAGCCTCTATCCGTGGTTCGGCGGTGCGAGGAAGGAGTTGTGCAAGAGGATGAGAAACATGGGCGAAGGCTGGGATGTTGCTCAGTATGCCGATGCGGCGATGTACGTAAGTGCGAGGGAAAAGATTTCCGATGTCATGCGCTCAGGTGCCAAAGGCGACTGGAGCGACGCGGATGTCGAAAAGCTTATCAAGTCGTATCTATCTGAGAAACAGCAAGTTCAAGAAAATACAGAGAGTAGGAAAGTATATGCTGGAGTAGGTGATTATTTCTCTCAAGAGGATTATGATAATGTCCGCACATCGGATGATAATGTATTCTCTAGGTATGCAGCAAAGGCCCGCAAGGAGAAGCCTGAGCAGTCGTCTACGGATGTGGTCGAAGACATAGGCTTCTATACCGAAACATTGGCCCAGATATACGCAGAACAGGGATATTACAGCCAGGCAAAGAAAATTTACTCAAAACTAATTTTGGCATATCCAGAAAAAAGTGCTTACTTTGCAACCCTTATTCAAAAAATTGACGAAATAAATTAGATTTAAAGATATTATGAGCGCATTATTCACAATTCTGACAGTGCTTGTGCTGATCGCCAGCATTCTGATTACACTCATCGTTCTTCTTCAGAACGGAAAGGGTGGCGGACTTGCAAGCAACTTCGCAGCTGGTAACCAGACTTTCGGTGTACGTCAGACAACTGACATCCTTGAGAAGATTACTTGGGGTCTCGTTGTATTCATCTTCGTTGTATCTATCGCTACATCATTCGTTCCAGGAAGCTTCAAGAGTATGCACTTCACTGGTCGTGGTGAGAGCGAGCCTACAGAGGATATAGCATTCCCTACTCCAGAGGTCAAGAGTCCAGCTGATACACTCGCAAACTAATAAAAACCCTGACTGACAATTTGTCAGTAATAGGCGTTTGGAATATATTTTGACTTATAATAGCCGTCTGTTCATGAGCAGACGGCTATAACTGCATTGTGTAATTTAATAAGTCAAGATATGGCAGAGAATAAATATGAAAATCTCAGCAGGTTTGCTGTAAACCTTAACGAGAGGGCCGCACAGGGCAAGCTTGATCCTGTGATCGGCAGGGATGAGGAGATTAGAAGGGTGCTGCAGATACTCAGCAGAAGGACTAAGAACAATCCTATTCTGGTAGGAGAGCCGGGAGTCGGAAAGACGGCCATTTCCGAGGGAATTGCGCAGAAGATCGTAGATGGTGATGTGCCTGAAAACCTTCGCAGCAGGAAAATATATTCATTGGATCTGGGAGCGCTGATTGCCGGTGCCAAGTATCAGGGAGAGTTCGAAGAGCGTCTAAAGGGAGTTGTCAAGGAAGTGGTTGACAGTGAGGGAGAGGTGATATTGTTCATAGATGAGATCCATACTCTCGTAGGTGCAGGACGTACTTCAGGAGCAATGGATGCTTCCAATATTCTCAAGCCTGCACTCGCACGTGGTGAACTCAGGACAATAGGATCTACTACCTTGGATGAATATCAGAAGTATTTCGAGACAGACAAGGCTCTCGAAAGGCGCTTTCAGATGGTTATTGTTGACGAGCCGTCACCTGCGGCATCTATATCTATCATGCGCGGACTTAAGGAGAGATATGAAAACCATCATAAGGTTCGTATAGAGGATGATGCCTTGATAGCGGCGGTAGAGCTCTCGCATAGATACATTACTACACGTTTCCTTCCGGACAAGGCTATCGACCTGGTTGACGAGGCGGCTTCCAAGCTCCGCCTTGAGATGAACTCCGTGCCGGAGCCTATTGCTGAGCTTGACAGCCGCATCCGCCAGCTTGAAATCGAGAAAGAAGCGATCAGGCGAGAAGGCGTGTCCTTGAAAATGGATAAGATAAAGACCGAACTTAGGGATCTGAACAAGCAGCGTGATGCTTTGAGGAAGCGTTGGGAGGAAGAGAAGAAGATACTTTCCGAACTTCAGGCAGCCCGTCAGGATATGGAGGATTACAAAATCGAGGCTCATAATGCCGAGAGGGCAGGTGATTACGGTAAGGTTGCGGAGATCAGATATGCCAAGATGGCAGAAACTCAGAAGAAGATAGATGATCTTACCATGAAGCAGGCTTCAATAAAGGATCCTATAATCACCGAAGCCGTAACCCCTGAGGATATAGCAGAAGTGGTGGCCAAGTGGACAGGCATACCTGTGCGCAGAATGCTTGAGAGCGAGAGGGAGAAGCTTCTCAGAATGGAAGCCGAGCTGCACAAGAGGGTAGTGGGTCAGAATGCTGCCATAGAGGCTGTATCTGACGCTGTGCGTCGTTCGCGTGCCGGCCTTCAGAATGAGAAAAGACCGATCGGATCATTCCTGTTCATGGGAACGACAGGTGTCGGTAAGACCGAACTTGCAAAAGCGCTCGCCGAGTTCCTTTTCAATGACGAGAACATGATGACCCGCATAGACATGAGCGAATATCAGGAGCGTCACTCCGTAAGCCGTCTTGTGGGAGCGCCTCCGGGCTATGTGGGATATGATGAGGGAGGTCAGCTGACAGAAGCAGTAAGGCGCAAGCCATACTCGGTGGTGCTTCTGGATGAGATCGAAAAGGCACATCCTGATGTGTTCAACATTCTGCTTCAGGTGCTTGATGACGGTCGTCTGACCGACAACAAGGGTCGTACAGTGGACTTCAAGAACACGATCCTGATCATGACCTCGAATGTCGGAGCCGATATCATCCAGTCTTATATGGAAAAGATTTCTCCACTCCCTACGGTCGGTCGAAATGACAAATTGGAGAGTTTATCTGTCATTTCGAGCGAAGTCGAGAAATCTGTAAAAGACAAGCTGTTGTCTGACTGTCGTGGGGAAGTCCTTGAAGTGTTGAAGCGCACCGTACGTCCGGAGTTCCTCAACAGAATCGATGAGGTAATCATGTTTGAACCGCTCTCCCAGGCTGACATCCGCGAGATTCTCAGGATGCAGATGCGTGACCTTCAGGAGAAGCTCTCAGAGAACGGTGTCACACTTGAGTTTACACAGGAGTTCGAAGACTACATGAGCACCAAGGGATATGAACCTGCATACGGAGCCCGCCCGATCAAGCGCCTCATGCAGAAAGAGCTTGTCAACCTTCTGGCCAAGTCCATCCTCGACGGCCACGTCCGTCGCGACAGCGCCATAAAGGTCGACATCCACGATGGTCAGATTATTTTCATTTAACAGATTGATTTTCAATCAAATAACACAATAAGGGTCGGAAAAATCTCCGACCCTTATTGTGTTAACTATTTGATAGACAGATATCTAAGTGAATCAGTCTTTGGGAATTGTTATGCAAGCAGTTTCTTTACGGTTGCTGAGATTGCTCGTCCGTCTGCAAGGCCGGCGAGCTTCTTTGTTGCTACGCCCATCACCTTGCCCATGTCCTGTGGCTTGGTAGCACCTACCTCTGCTATGATCTTTGCGAGTTCTGCTTCAAGCTCAGCCTCAGTGAGCTGCTTAGGAAGATATACTTCCATTACTGCTGCCTCTGCGAGCTCGTTCTCTGCAAGCTCCGGACGTCCTGCGTCTGTGTACTGCTGAGCGCTCTCCTTGCGTTGCTTCACGAGCTTCTGGATGATCTTCACGATCTCCTGGTCTGTCACTTCACCTGTAGCACCCTCGGCTGTCTTTGCAAGCATGATCGCTGCCTTGATGGCTCTGAGTGATGCCAGACGCACTGTCTCCTTTGCCTTCATTGCCGATACCATGTCGGCCTGTATTCTTTTCTCCATATTTGTTCTGTGTTTAGATCCCCGGTCAAGCCCGGGATGAAAATTTAACGGTATTTTTCAAATTCGGGCATTGCGATGCCTGAGATGAAGTCTTTGAAGCTTCTGTCATCCTTAGGGCA
>JAEIGA010020054.1_pt1 | contig 10188 bp, 8 predicted proteins | sample 9270691 | NCBI WGS metagenome assembly JAEIGA01 (sample SAMN17057246, study PRJNA624740) | gut metagenome | biome: biome; isolation source: fecal sample | host: Bos grunniens | place: China: Xizang | collected 2019
ATCGTGAGTTTTCCTGCCAAGATTTTCTGGCCGTATTTCTCAATGCGTTCTTCGTAAGTCATAATGCTACCTCCTTACAGCGTCGATAACGTCAGCGTGCCTGTCGTAGAGTCAAACGATACTACACGCGGATAACTGGACAAATCGACATAGCCCGAAAGCACGTCAAATTTATATGTGGCCGGGTGGTACTCATAGTAACCTGCGGAGGATATATCATCACCTGCCGTAGGCTGTGGACTGACTTCTGTCCCCTGCGCGTCGGAGTAATACGTTTTACCATCTACGGCCTCCGTATCTTCGGTCAGAACGTATTCAGCGGTTTTTTCTACTACTGCCACGTTTTCGCCTGCAAAATATTCACTGCCTGCGCCTTCGACAAAACGGCTGTCTGTAGTAAAATCGTCGTATATGTTATATACCCAACCGAGCATGGAGCTTGTCAGAGTCGCCGGCAGGTTTGCAAATGCGATACTCCCCTTTGCTTTATAAGTCATAGACAAAGCATTTTGCAGGTTCGTAATATCTGTCTGGGCCGTGGTCATATCAGTTTGTAATCCGCCCACGTTGGTCTGCAAAGTACCTACATTGGTCTGCAATGTACTTACGTCAGAACCTATACCAGATAACGCCGTATTAATCGAGGCCTGCGTCATTGTGCCGTCTGTGTTATTGCCCGTGCCAGTATAGAGTTTCGTGAGGCCGGGAGTCGTTGCCGTACCTGTGCCGGTACTGGATAGTACACCGTTCCCGTCGATAGATAAGCCGCTGCCGACCTTAACTCCGCCTAATGTAGATGCATCCGCTACGGGGAGGCTATAGCTTTGGTCAGCCGCCGAAAGAACGCCATTGCCATCAATAGACAACCTGTCACCGACTTTTATTCCGCCCAGAGTTGACGCTGACGCTGTAGGAAGAGTATAGGCGCTGCCACCGTTAACCGTCATTGTGCCATCATTGTTGACAGTGACATCACCCGTCGCGTTTGACGATTTAACGCCACCCAAAGCGCCTGCCGTTGCTACTGGCAGCGTGTAATTATTTGCCCCGGACTCAATGCCGTCCAGTTTTACCTTATCCGTCGCGCTCATAAGACCTGCCGCGCTTTGAGTCGCATCACTATATGTCGTGTCATACTGAGGCGGAATATAGCCCAGTGCGTCCGTCACATCACTCTGTCCCAGGAAGATGGTGCCGTCGCTTGCAACGCTGATATTATTTCCAATCTTGACGCCACCCAAAGTGCTGGCCGACGCCTCTGGCAGAGTATAGCTACTGCCGCTACCGTTAACGGTCATCGTGCCGTCGTTATTAACGGTTACATCACCGCTGGCGCTTGACGACTTAACGCCGCCCAACGTGCTGGCTGTTGCCACCGGCAAAACATAGCTTCCACCACCTCCCCCCGCCGCATCCTTAAAATCCACGACATTGACGGTGGTATTTGTGCCACCCTTAGAGCGTGCTTTCATAGCCCCATTAAATGTCCTTTTTTCACCCGGCAGAAGCTCAATCCCCTGCCCTTCCGTCGCGTTTGTCGTGCTGACAAGTTCGGCAGCCTCATAGCCGATATTCTGGATAGTGCCGCTTTCTTCTGTAATGGCCGTGAATGAGCCGGTCAAATTATACTGAGTAGCCATTGTTATTCCTCCTTTTTCAGCGCCTTTTTAATTTTGCGCAAATAATTTAATTTTACATTCCGCGAATAGCCTAATTCCTGAATATCATCACCATATCGAATTAGGCGGTTATTCTTGAAGGATATAAGGCCGCCGCCGTTTGAGAATCCATAAGCCGCCCGCATCCTATCTGTAGAAGTAGTCGAATATACCACATTATCCCCGTCATATAGCTCTTCCCCGTTATGATTAGCCTTGACAGTATAACCATTTTGAAGGCCATATCTATAATCCATATGGCTTTCATTCTGCCAATCTTCGCCGCCCGTAGGGTCAATATATTGCTGATTGCTATAATATTGAGTGACATTGATATTACTTAGAGGCTCTGGCCCAAACCATGCATAATCGTTGCCGGCTTTGTAGTAGCTTGTGCAATCACAAGTCCCATCCCATAATCCGGCATTACCTAAATCGGAGAATGTGGATAAGCCTGTTACTGGCCCCGTGTAGACGCTTCCCGTAACTTCCCTGCCGCTTGTTGTCATCCTCTCGTTCACTTCATATTCCACGCGGTTTCCGTTTGAATCAAGGACAAATCTCTTAGTAAGCTCATGGGATTGATAACTCTCGACTTGAATAGTCTCAAATGTCGGTGGGCCTAGCCTATAATGGGCCGTAGCATGGTCATCGTAGTAGTCAGTTCCTAAGAGAGTGAACCCGCCGAAACGAATATTAACCCATTCCGTCGTCTTTAGAACCGCCCGCGAATACTCATAATGCTGGCCCCAGATAGTCCATGTCAGCCCGTCGCCAAAGATTAAATCTGTCAGCATTTCGTTTGACGCTGGCGCTATCTCATCCAGTATTTCAGCATCACCCTCTGGATTCTTGATAATCTGAATGTTATTCCCGACTTTTTGAGCCACCACAAAGGCCCCGTCATATATCACTGCATCCAAATAGCTGTTCTGACTTGTGACATATATCTGTGAGTCGTTGACGACAATCATCCCGGTTTCCAAATTTGCAGGAGTCCAAATGCCTGTTTTGCTAAAATAACCGCTTTGAGTGACCTGCCCATATGCTATAGGTACGCCGCCCTTTCCACTTGTCACCACCGGCACGTTATAGCGCGGTTGATTGCCATATATAATCTTTCCGTCCGTCCAGACGTAATCGCCCTCTGTCACCGGCAAATCCCCCACAAAGGTAAGGACTTCGCCCCGGCTCCCTGTGGGTGGAGATAATGAGGTTAAACGCGTTCTATACATATCAATCACCTACTATAACGGCCATAGACTTGTTATCCGTCAGCACGCACCACACTGCATCTCCATCGCCAAACTGGATATCTCCTGCCGAATCATAGTCATAGCTACGGCCGCGAATAATAACTTTATTCCCTGAAATAATCCCCTTGATAGCAGTATTTTGCTGATTTTTATTTAATTGTGAATCAACGTAACCTTTAACCGCCCGCTGTAATTCTATATTAGCCATCAGAACCACCTCACTAGCGTTATTGCCTGCATATTATTGACTCGTGGGGATTTCTGCACCACGTTCGACTCTAAATAATACGTGGTGCCATCCAGGATAATACGGTCATTGTAATCAATGACATGGTTATAGTCATAGATATCCATTGTGACCGTTTCTTTGGTCTTGCGGTTCAGCCACTTTATTGCATTGGTCACGGTGGTCAGCATACTGCTGTTATTGATGGGGAAGGAAGTATCGACAAGGCTATGTGCCGGCAGCGTCTGAGATTCCTCTGTGGGTTCCACCAGTGTCACCGTCTCATGCTTAATGATATAATCCGACGGAATATCATTTGATGTTCCCTTGGAAGTGCTGCTGGCATCCAGTTCGCCATCGATATAGACACGGGTCTCCATTTGGCCATTCAGCAAAGGGATATGCTTCGTTATGCGCTCACTTATCATTTCGTCATACGGGAAGCTGGTAGTGCTCTTGTAAGTTCGTTCAACTTCCTTGGCCAGATACTTCTTATTATTCGCGTACGAATCCGAATAAGAATAAGATGTTTCTGTCCACGTGCCATCCTCGTTTCTCGTATGCTTATGGTCAAGCAGTCCCATAAAATAGCTATAGTGCGTGTCATCAGTATCTTGCAGGGGTTGTATTTCCCTCGTCCACCACACACCCGGTGTCCGTTTGACTTCGGTCACAGTAGTGGCCGTCCCCCACATAGTCCGGGCAATCTCCTTGTTGATGGTGGGCATGGTCCGTTTCAAGTTGCTGATGTCGATGACATTGGCCTCATGGCCGCGCTGGATGACGTAGAGGCAATCGCCTCGGATATACGGATTAATCATCATCTGTGGCACCCTTGAGCTCCAGCCAAACAGGTTGCTGATTAAATCCTTATAGCATGTGTCAAACTGTTCGCAGTCCATTGTGGACACGTAATCATCAAAGCGGGACACCAGTGTCAGCCCCAGCCCGGATGCAATGGCACTCAGATGAGTGGCTGCGTGAGCCATCGCCTTTTCCTTTTCCCCATACTTTGTCCCTGGTACGCTATAGGTAAATCCGTTATAGAGGTAACTGTCAATGTCGCTGGTGCATTGGCAGCTTTGAATAATCCCCTTTTTGCTGGAACTTTCCACCCGCAGCTTGAAATCATAATCCAAATACTGGCCCTGGATATATTCCATAATGTCATAGTCATCATTGACCACCATAGTCACCCGGTCCGCCACCTGCTGCGTCGTGATGCTGATTTCCAAACTCTGCAGGGTGCCGTCCGTGACATCCATGCTATGCATCAACTGCCTTGACGTATCTGCAGAGATATTGGTACTGGTTTGCACAATCCGCAGGGTATCTGCTGACAGGTTTTCCTGCCGCACTATCTTCCTTTCCGTATCCGCCGCAATCTCTGTGACCGTTGTGGTATCAAATACCCGGCGTAAAGTATCCACTGATATACTCTCCCCCCGCGCCACCCGGCGCAGGGTATCAGCCGTTATGGTTTCGGCCACGCCGTTCCGCACTTTTCGGCGGGTATCCGCTGAGATACTTTCATAGGCTGACAGCTTCCGGCTGGTGTCCACTGCCATGCTGACATCTTCCAGCTGATACATAGTCGGTGGTGTAAAGTCTGCAGACCAGCGGGCCAGCCCATCAGCAATGCGGAAGCAGTCAACAGCTCCGACAGCCTTTGCTGATTGGTCATAATAGCTATAGCCGATATTTAGGTTTGGAAAACTCTGCCTGGTTATGGTCTGGCTATGGGTGCCGCAGGATATGCCGTTGATATACATGGTGGATGTCCCTGCAGCATGGTTATAAACGAACGCCCAATGGAAGAGCGTATTCAGCAGGCTGTACGGGGTATAAAATGGCGAGGAATCGTCCAGGAAGAAGAAATACAGCCTGCTGTTAGTCGCTTCCCTGGCCAGCTCTGCCCGCTGAGCCGTCACCCCGTTATTGCATTCAAAGATGCGCCCGTAGGAGCCCGTAGACGAATCCACGTAGAGCCATGCGTCTATGGTAAAATCCTGTCCGCCCAGCGTTATACCATCCCGCAGGGACATATTGGGCCCCGCTGACAGCTGCCCAGCTTTCCCATCTTTGGCATGGGTGGTACTGACCTGCATGCTATAGACATTCCAGTAATTCCCGCATACGTCCTGGCCAGCATAATCGTCATATGGCAGGAACACCACATCATATGGGCTTGTATTGTAGCTCATACTACCACCCCTATTCCGCTCCTATCTTGCAGGAAATATCCAGCGTCACACTGGTGTCATTCTGAGCCGTCTCATCAGCAGAACTGGCTACTTTGGCATAGAACACTGTATTTGTCGCGTCAATGCTGGTTCCGATGGTCAATGAGCTGGTAAAAGTTCCTGAGGATGTTGCGCACAAGGTCCATTTCCCGGCGCTGGTCCCCGACGGGGTTATGGTTGTATTCCCTACGGTACAGAATCCACTGTTGCATCGTAGTGCCAGCGGGATGGTTACCTCATCCGCCAAACTGGCATCAAGAGTCACTGTGACCGGGCTGGTCTGGGCTCCGTCTTCTGATGCAGCAGTACCGTCAGTTCCGCCCGCCGTGGGGTTGTTATAGTACAGTTTTATATTTGCCATTTCACTTCACTCCTAAACCTGCCAAAATTCCAAATCAGCCTTCACATAACTGGGGAATCTGTTCACATAGGTATATGACTTCACGATGACCCGCATATTGCTATGGCTTGCCCCGCTCTCATCCACCACAGTGACTTTTGTCCTGTTGGTCCAGTATCCCATCAGTATGACGAAATCAGTGCTACTGAATGTAGCACTGCAGGAAAAGGTATCCCCGGCTTCAACATGGCCACAATCCTGCACGGTCACGCCATTAATCAGCTCAATCTTTTCCTGCCTATCGTCCGGCGTATAACTCCACCCTTCGGCCTTGCCGTAGGAATATACATCACCAACTTTTATTCGTGCCATGCCATCACCCCGCTATACTCATTCCGGCGCTAGTCGTTGCATTTTTAACCGCTGCAGTAACTTCCCCGGCCACTTCTTTTGCTACGTCATTTGTAAGCTGAGTTTTCATTGCATCGTCAAAGACATAGGCCCCGCCTAAATCGACGTTAACCGTGATATTCGGATTGACAGGCGCGGGGACATTCGCCCGGACTCCATTAACTATGCTGTCAAAACCTTTAAGCGCCTGCAATTGTTGCGTCGTTTTCTGCAAAGAATCCGAAAGCCCTAGCTGAGAACGTGCCAGCGCTTCGGCATTGTCCCGCTGGAACTTCACATAGCTATTATCATACGGGGAGAAGTTCGGCTGTCGTTTTTGCGTAAAGTCAATAACATCCCATCCCTGGCCTGCAGGTCTCTTCGCATATTCGCCGGACTTATCACTAAGCCGCTTTTGCTCAATCTCGCGCTTAGCAATGTTGTAATACTGCTGTACCAGGCTTTGGTCAGCCCCTTTTGCCAGCGCGTCATAAACCTCATTCTGGAGCTTATAAAGGTCATTCTGATACTGGCTATGCGTTTTCTCAAAAATCTTCTCTTCCAGGGATTTATTCAAATCCTTGATACGGTTTACTTCATCCTCAAAGGCTTTTGCTTCTTTGGCCGCCGCATTAGAGATTATAGCCGCAACTTCCTTCGCAGTTGTGGCCTTCTCCATTTGTGCCTCTTTCCAGCGCTGCACATCATGCAGGGACTTCTCAAGGCTTGAATGAGTCAGATTATATTCAATATCCGCCGCATCTCTTAGATACTGCTTTGTGCGTTCGTTACTATCCCTTACAGCTTGTTGCCGCCGCCGTTCTTCGGCCATGACAATTTCCGTTATTTTAGCCTGCTTTTGCTTCTCCAGCTCTACGGCTTCGGCGCTTCCTGCCAGCGCGATTTTAGCATCATATTCTTGCTGAATAATCTCAATGCGCTTTTGAGCCTGGTTAGCATATTCACTATTAAGTTCATCCTGCCATTTCTCGACGGCACTATAAACGTCACCCTCGCCGGACGCGGCCGCCCGCACGATTTCAGAATACTCATCATTGATAACTTTGATTCTTTCCTGGCTTGCCGCTATAGCAGCTTCGGATATCATCTTTTCCGCTGCAACCCGTGCAGTTGCCGCCTTCTTCAAATCCGCAATTTCGGCCTCGCTCTGCATTTTGATGGATTCAGAATTAGCGGCCTTTCTTTGCTCATCAATCTCTTTCTGAGCCTGAGCCTCCATTTCTTTGCGCTTCTCAAGCAGGCGGTTCCATTCGGCCTCGTACCCACTGCTAAGCCCGCCTTTCATCATGTAGGCTTGTTGGTCAGGATTTAGGAGGTCATTTGCGTCATAGTCCGGGTGGGCCGCTTTGACGTAATCCTCATAAGTCTTGATATTCTCATCATTGACATAAGGAGTAATTTCAATGTCTTCCAGCTTCTGAATATTGTCCCTTAACTCTCTAAATTCAGAGCTGAGCGCATCCACCGCTTTAATGGCCCCAGAGACAAGACTACCCATCCCGCCGAATACGGCCTTTACCGCATCGCCCACTTCCTCAATAATATCCTTGTTATCATTAAGTATTTTGGTCAACGTGCCGATTTGCTCAATAGCAAGTGGCAGCAGTTCTTGTGCTACCGGCATAAAGGCTTGAGAAAACACGCTGCCTAATTGCGCCGTTTGCATATCAAGCAAATGGACTTGAGTCTGTAAGTCATGCGCTAACTGAGGATTGCCAAATTTTGACTTTGTAAGTTGTTCGTCAACTTGCTTTTGGACATCCGCATAGTCTTCAATGGCCACAACCAAATCACCCATGCCATTCTTAAATAGCAAGGTCTGAAGCTGTGCCTGCTGACCGCTGGCCTTAGCCGCTGCAAAGGCTTTCGATAGCTGCTGCATACGCTCATCGTAGGAAAGCAGATTACCGTTCTCATCCGTTAATGTAGCCCCAAATTGCTGCAGCGCCCTAGTCGCCGCATTGCCCCCCTCACCTGCAGTCAACCACGCCTTTGACAGTCTATCAAGGCCACCTAATACTGTGGCCGTATCGCTCCCTATGGCTTTCATCGTCGTATTGAACGCTGCCGCTTCGGGAATTCCCTCTGCCATTCGTCTTGACAGCACATAGATGCTATCACCTGCCGCTATAGCCGGACGGGCAATATTAATCAAAGTCTTTTCGACTTCGATTCCTGCCGCCACAACTGCCGTAAGGGCTGCCACCACTGCCGCCGAACCTGCAATAACAGGAGATGCAGGGCCAAAGGTTCCGGCCATTACTGTCCCGGCCTCGCTCATTGCGACCTTTGCCTCTCCTGCCACTTCTTCCATACTACGAATGCTGGTAGTAATGGCCCCCAGGCGCGGGTCAATCGTGCCGATTTTATCGCCAAAACTTGCAAAAATATCTTTCATCCCTTTAGGCGCCGCAAGCTGTTGGTGCTCTTTTGCAACTTTATTTAGCTCCGCTTCCAGCTTCTTAGCCGCTAACTGCTCACGCAACAAAGAGGCTTCGGCCTTTTGCGCCGCCACCGATGATTTATCCATACTCTGCAGCATGTGATTATATTCAGCAGTGAGGATTTTAACCCGGTCAGATTGAATCTTTAGCTGCTCTGTGAGGGCTTTCTGCTGCAGTTCCAAAATCTTAGCTTTGTCTTTAACCGGGTCAAGGCCCGCCGTATCAATCTGCATCCTGAGCCTGACAAGGTTTGTTTCCCTGTTAAACCGTGCCAGATTTTCCTTGACGGTCTTATCCGCCATTGCAAAATCACTATCAAGCTCTGACAGGTCAAGGCCAATACCCACTAAAAGCTCATCACCGCTTTTTTTCTTTGCCATATTCTCCCTCCTTTCTTATATAACGTCATCGATATATACTAGGCCCTTACCAGATGCCGCCGCCTCTATCTTAGCTTCGATAATATCCATATCCAGCAACATCTCAAGGTCTGAATTGTCTATTTGTTCGATAGTCCATTTATATTTGGTCATCCAGCCCATATAGTAGATAACCACATTTTCGTATGGCGTAAAATCAATCCGCCCTAGTTTTGACTTTCCGCCTTTAACTCGTTTTTTGCCAGTTCCTCAAGCCGGGAAGACAACATCCCCATAAGGGCCTTAAGGCATTTGTTATATACAAGGATAATCTCATCTAATGGCATATTGTCCAAAATCATCCCCGCCGTTAAATCGGGAAATACATCTGCAATAATCTTCGCGTGCTGGTCAATAAAATCAATCGGTTCCAGTGAGTTGCGCTCTTTGTCAAATTTCATCCAGACACGCCACATCTTAGCCTTTGGCACTTCCATGATATATTCATTGCCATCAATCATAATTTTTGGTAAATCCATTTTTTTCACTCCATTTTCAAAAAAAGAGGCAGGTTTCCCCGCCTCCCCTTATCAATCAGCCGTATACTGCAGGTGCCGAATTCGTTGCCGTTCCTGCCGTTACAACGCCCGTACCCGTAACGGTCATAGCGCCCGGCGTGTTGCCGCCGCCCGCCGATTTTTCCGTGATGGTAATAACCGCGCCGGATGCCGTGACAGTGTAGAGACCGCCAATAGTGGCATTAGCTGCCAGCGCCGTCGCCAGATTGCCAGCGCTATCAGCAGCAGCCGCGCCCACGTTAAAGTCGGTGCCAGCCGTCAAGGTTACGCCGCCAAAGGCCACCGTGTCACTGGAAGCAAAATTGGTGCTAACCGTGTATGTATTCTGACCTGCTACGGCAGGAGTCGTAACGCTCAAGACGCTGGTATACCAACCAGCCACCGTAGTAGCGACATTAGAGCCGGTATCGTCGCTGTCAATCTTGCGCTCAATCTCGTGGTTACCAGTGAGGGCCACAAAGTTTGCCGTGATGGTGGAAGTCTGGAACTCAATACTTTCGCCCTTTGTCTGATAGTTGCTTTCAGGTTCTGCAAATTTACCTTTGTACAGCTTCACATAACGAGTAGCGCCATTTGCTTTCTTACTCTCGAACATGATAGCCACATAAGGCGCAGAGTCCGTGGTTTTCGTGATTAACTCATCCGTATTAGAGCTAATCGTATGGCCCAGCAA
>JAEIGA010020055.1_pt1 | contig 10188 bp, 8 predicted proteins | sample 9270691 | NCBI WGS metagenome assembly JAEIGA01 (sample SAMN17057246, study PRJNA624740) | gut metagenome | biome: biome; isolation source: fecal sample | host: Bos grunniens | place: China: Xizang | collected 2019
AGCCTTCGTATGCAGGGAGATATGTGGAGCAGAGGGATGACTACGGAAAACTCTTTGAGGACAAGCTGGCACCGGGAAAGTCAGTCCTGATGATCCAGGGCAAGTACATAGTCACTTCTTCGCGCAGCGGAATGATGGTGGTCAATGTGAAAAGGGCAATGGAGCGCATCCTGTATGACCGTTTCTTTGAAGCGCTTTCGAAGAATGTCCACGTAACGCAGACAGCTCTCTTCCCAGTACAGGTCCAGATAGGAGCCGAGAACATGTGCCTTATAGCCGAGCACGGACAGACTCTTGCCGACATGGGCTTTGATATAGCTCCGTTCGGTACAGATACAGTAGTTGTCAACGGAGTGCCTGAAGGCTATAGCGTAGAGCCGGGAAAGATTCAGGGTATGATGAACGACCTTCTGCTGATCCTGGCTGATGACCATAGCGCCCTGCCTGAGATGATGGTCTCAAACATGGCTTCAAGAATGGCCAAATTGGGCTCATTCAATGCCGATCCGGTGACTAATCCCGCCGAGGCACAGAGGTTGATTGACCAGCTGTTCATGTGTGAGAATGCGGAATACACTAATTCAGGACGCAGGGTTGTGGCGTTGATTCCAATTGAAGATATAGACAAGAAATTCTAGAAATGAGTTATTATTCATATAATGGTGGCGGTGGCTTCATGAGAAATGTGCCGCCAGCTGTAAAACATATAATTCTGGTAAGCCTCGGATTCATGATCATGTCCCGTCTGCAGCCGGAATTGATGGGCGGTCTATTTGCGCTCAATCCTTTTCAGTTCATCACACGCCCATGGCAGCTGGTGACATATCTGTTCATGCACGGGGGCTTTGCCCACCTGTTCTTCAACATGTATTCCCTTTACATATTCGGCAGTGTGCTCGAGCGTGTGTGGGGTACAAAGAAATTCCTGATCTTCTACTTCGTTACAGGTATAGGTGCAGGTCTGATCAACATAGGCGTACAGTTCATGGCACATTCTTTCGCTCTTACAGTGGGAGCATCAGGAGCCATTTACGGAATCCTGATGGGTTATGCGATGCTTTATCCTGATTCAGTCCTTACCCTTATCATACCTCCGGTGTCCATGAAGGCCAAATGGTTCGTCCTGATCTTTGCCGGCATCGAACTCCTTCTTGGCATTTCTAATAATCCGGCCGACAACGTGGCACATTTCGCCCATCTGGGCGGACTTCTGTTCGGCTTCATCATGATCTGGATCTGGAAGAAGAGACACAGACTATACAGCAGTGACTTATAATTGATTATGGCAAGGAACAGGTTTTTCGGATTGACCAACAGGGTGTTGTTGCTGGCAGCTGCCTCGCTGCTTGCACTGTCATACCTGTCCATGGTGGTCAACCCTGCCAAGTTCTGGCTGATATCTCTGGCCGGCCTGTTCTTCGTACCGTTCATCATTCTTAATCTGTTCCTTCTGATATGGGCTTTTGTCCGCAGGTCAAAGGCATTCATGATTCCGCTGCTGGCCCTTATTCCGGCTGTGTTCTTTGTGGGAAGATATGCCCATATCAAGGGTGACGACTATCCTGAAACCGCAGCAGACAATGTGTTGAAAGTGGTGTCGTGGAATGTCGGACGCTTTGCCCTCCAGTCTGAAGACAGTGGAGCCGGTTCGTATGAGGAGTGCGTGGATTCTGTCTTTGAATTCATCAAGAAAGAAGACCCTGACATAGTCTGCCTGCAGGAATTCAGCACAAGAAACAGCCGTCAGGTAAGGCAGCAGCTGAAGAAGCTGATGAAGGGTTATTCGGCTGAGTATTATATCTTTACTGGTTCAGGAAGATCCTTCGGAAATGTAACCTTGAGCAAGTTTCCTGTCAAGAACAGGGGAGTGATCAAGTTTGACGGCAGCACAAACCTCGCCATCTTCACGGACTATGAGTCTGGCGGAAGGCAGTTCCGTGTATACAACTGCCATTTCGAGAGCTATAACATCTCGTTCTCGGGTATTGTAAGAGCCCTGTTGGAGAAAGATAAGGATATAGTGACTGAAACTGGAGTCAAGATGAAACGTTCCATAACACGTCGACCTAAACAGGTCGATCAGGTCTTCAATGATATTGAGAACTGTCCTGTGGAGGCTTTCGTCTGTGGTGACTTCAATGACAACCCTATGTCATATACATATTATAGAATGATGCGCGACAGGCAGGATACTTTCGTTCAGGCTGGAGACGGCTTCGGAGCGACCTACGCCCGTCTGTGGCCTTTGTTGAGAATAGATTATATATTGTGTCCGAAATCCATGACCGTGCTCAGCCATGAGACCCCGCATGTGGGTTTCTCGGACCATTACCCGGTGATAACACAAATTGCATTATAAATTATGAAGGAAGCTATACAGGCGGCCCTCGAGGTGCTGCGCAACGGTGGAGTGATACTTTATCCTACAGATACGGTTTGGGGAATAGGTTGCGATGCGACCGATCCTGAAGCTGTTGCCAAGATATACTCTATCAAGAAGAGGGAAGACAGCAAGTCATTGGTACTGCTGGCCAGTGATATGGATATGATCTGCAGGTATGTGAAAGAGGTGCCTGAGATGGCTATACAGCTTGTTGAGGTCAATGACAAGCCTATGACAATCATATATCCCGGAGCAATCGCAGGGGAGAAGGATGTGATGAAGGCAGACCGTCGTGCGCTTGCCTTCAATACTGTGGCTGATGATGGTACAGTGGGAATACGTATCCCTATGATGGACTTCTGTCAGCAGCTCGTGTCAAGACTCGGTCGTCCGATTGTGTCGACCTCTGCCAATATCTCAGGAGAAGCTACTCCTAAGAAATATGCTGAGATCTCAGAGGATATAAAGTCTGCAGTGGATCACACAGTCGATCCATCCCTGGAAAAGGGAGCGACAGGCCAGTCTTCATCTATCATAAAGGTAGGCCTGGACTATTCGATTGAGATAATCAGAAAGTAATTACATATAACGGAAGTATACCGCGGCAGCGGCAGCAAGTGCTGCTGTCTCCGTGCGCAGGCGCGATGCGCCCAGATGCACAGGGATGAAGCCTGCAGCCAGAGCCAGCTCTGCCTCTTCATGCGAGAAGTCACCTTCCGGTCCGATCATCACGACAACATCTTTACCATTATACGCATCAAGGACCTCCTTGATGCTTTTTCTTGGTACTCGTTCGTCATCAAAGCAGTATGCTATCAGCTTCAGTCTTCCGTCGTCCGAGCAGTTGTCTGCTATGAACTCCTTGACGGAAACAGGTTCGTCGACCGCCGGAACTGCTGCCTTCAACGACTGTTTGGCAGCGCTTACCAGGATCTTTTCCACTCTGGCTGTCTTGAGGATCCTTCTTTCGGAATGTTCTCCGATTACAGGACAAAGCCTGTCAAATCCCATCTCGCATGCCTTCTCCGCAAACCACTCATATCGGTCATTGTTCTTGGTAGGGCACACGGCAAGAGTGAGATTGTAGTCATGGCTTCCCCATCCTTCAGTGCTTTCCAGTACCATAGCTTCTACACCCTTGTGGCTGTCTGAAGTGATGCGGCATCTGTATAGTGTGCCACATCCGTCGATTACGCAGATCTCATCTCCGCATCTATGCCTTAGGACCTTGATGCAATGTCCTGATTCATCGTGGTCGAGCCGGCAGATGCCACCTTCTATGTCGCGAGAGTAAAAAAGTTCCATTCCTGAAAAGTTTATGTCCGGCAAATGTACTAATTTTGTCTGTCAAACATCAATATTATGAAGAGATATATTTCACTGGATGTCCTCAGAGGTCTGACTGTGGCGATGATGATTGTGGTGAACAATCCTGGTTCATGGACTAATGTGTACCCGATGCTCAAACACGCTGAATGGACCGGCTGCACTCCATGCGATCTGGTCTTTCCTTTCTTCCTGTTCTGTGTCGGGGTGTCCATGGCCTTTGCCTTTGTGAAATATGACGGCCTGTCACCAGACTCGCTCAAGAAGATATTCAAGAGGGGAATACTTCTGTATCTCACAGGCTTTCTCCTGACGGCATTCCCGTTCTATCCTGTGGATAGGGATCCGTCATTGACACTCTGGCAGAATTGGGTGGAGTGGCTGTCAGGTCTGAGAATCATGGGTGTTCTGCCTCGAATCGCCATGTGTTATGTCTTGGGCGCTTTACTTGTGTTATGGCTGAAGAGCATGAAGAAGATATCATGGGCTATAGGAATACTGTCTGTACTGCACTTGAGCCTCCTGCTTCTTTTTGCTGGGCCGGAGGGTGCCTTTTCGCTTGAGGGCAATTTTGCCCGCACCTTGGATCTGGCAATATTGGGAGAAAGGCATGTATACACTGGTTATGGTATCCCATTTGATCCGGAAGGCCTGCTGGGAACATTGACGGGTACATGTACAGTGTTGCTTGGTTATATCATAGGTATGGTCGTACGTGAAGGCAGGTCACCTGTGGATACTTCCGCCAAGGTCTTCGTCCTGTCTGCTGCTTTTCTCCTTGCAGGAGTGGCGATGGGCATATGGATACCTATTAGCAAACCATTGTGGACTGTTTCATATGTGTTCTATTGCGCAGGATGGGCCTCCTTTGTCTTTGCGCTTCTGATGTATCTGATTGATGTAAAGGGTTGGGAGAAACCGTTCTTCCCGTTTAAGGCCTTGGGAATGAATGCACTTACTCTCTTTGTACTTTCTGGTCTTCTGATGAAGATCAATTGGGTCTACATAGGTTGGAATTACTCTGCAGTCTTCGGCGGCAGTGCATTCATGTCTCTGCTGTTCTCTCTGATGTATCTGCTTCTGCATCTGGTGATAGCCGTAGCTCTGTATCGTAAGAAAATTTTTATAAAGCTCTAAGAATGAAGTATATAGGTCTCATATCAGATACCCACGGCGTGTTCAGTGACGAGTTTCGTTACTTCTTCGAGCCGGTCGATGAGATATGGCATGCAGGGGACTTTGGTGGCGGGCTTGAACTGGCCGCACAGATTGCGGAATATAAGCCTTTGGTCGGTGTGGCAGGCAACTGTGATAACTATGATCTCAGGTATACCCATCCTGTTCACAGGTTTTTTGAATGTGAGGGATTCAAGGTGCTGATGATTCATGTGGGAGGGTATCCCGGAAGGTATGATGTCAGGGCACGTCAACTGATAGATGAATATAAGCCAGACCTGTTTGTCTGCGGTCATTCCCATATCCTGAAGGTAGTAAGAGATCCTAAAAGAAATATGCTGGTAATCAATCCGGGAGCTGCCGGTATTCAGGGATTCCATCTGGTGCGTACTGCGTTGAGGTTCAAGCTGGAAGCAGGAAAGATCTCGGAAATGGAGGTTTTTGAACTGGATCGTTAAGTTTTTTTTGAGAAAAGTAAAAAACTGCATACCTTTGCCCAGTTACGTTTTATTTAACCCTATTAATTATTAGTGATTATGAAGAAGGTATTTATGTCTATGGCAATCGTTGCCGCTATGTTCGCTGCTGCAGCATGCTCATGCGGTAACAACTCTCAGAAGGCTGAGGCTTGCGAGGCTTGTGACTCAACTTGCACTGAGGTATGTGACACTACAAAGTGCTGCTGCTGCGACAGCACTGCAACAGTTGACACAACTGTAGTAGCTGAGTAATCAGTCTTTCAGAATGACGGTTATCCGTCAAGCCGAGATATTGTCCTGCAAAGAACAATATCTTTTTTTTATATATTTGTGAAGCATATTGATGAGTGATTTATGGCAACAGTGAAGACTAAGACAGTTTGGTTCTGCAAGGAATGCGGAAATGAGAGCTCCAAGTGGATGGGCAGGTGTCCGGCTTGCGGTGAGTGGAATACTATGGTGGAGGAGACTGTCGCAACCGGCAGGAAACAGCAGCCTGCTGTGATGTCAGTTCCTGGCTCAGGTCATAAGCCGATGCCGTTGTCACAGATAGATTCGTCAGTTGAAAACAGGATATCTCTCAATAATGGCGAAGTGGACAGGATTCTGGGTGGAGGTCTCGTTGAGGGCTCGCTGGTTCTCATAGGCGGTGAACCGGGAATCGGAAAGTCCACACTTTCGCTTCAGATCCCGCTGCATTGTCCGTCGTTGAAAACCTTGTATGTTACAGGAGAGGAAAGTGCAAGACAGGTGAAATTGAGAGCTGCACGTATAGGTGGAGATGATGCAAATTGTCTTATATACAGCGAGACCTTGATGGAGAACATCTTAGCTCAGGCCCGTGAGATATCTCCAGACCTGATGGTGGTGGATTCTGTCCAGACAATGTTCTCCCAGAATGTGGAGTCATCTCCGGGCTCAGTAACCCAGATCAAGGAGACAGCAGCTATGCTCCTGCGCTTTGCCAAGGAGACAGGAATTCCAGTAATTCTCATAGGTCATATCACAAAAGAGGGAAGTATTGCAGGTCCTAAGATTCTTGAACATATCGTGGACGTTGTTCTGCAGTTTGAAGGAGACAACAGAGGAACATACAGGCTGTTGAGAAGTATAAAGAACCGTTTCGGATCCACATCGGAACTTGCTGTATTCGAGATGACAGGCAAGGGACTCAGGGAGGTGAGCAATCCGTCCGAGATGCTTATCCCGATGCATGAGGAAGGCTTGAGCGGAGTGGCGGTAAGCGCCATGCTCGACGGAAGCAGACCGTTTCTTATAGAGGTACAGTCACTGGTCAGCAGTGCAGCGTATGGCACCCCTCAGAGAAGTGCCACAGGCTTTGACGTCCGCCGTCTCAATATGCTTCTTGCAGTTTTGGAGAAACGTGCAGGATTCAAGCTCAGTGTCAAGGATGTATTCCTGAATATGGCAGGAGGTCTCAAGGTGAATGATCCTGCCTGCGACCTGGCCGTGATAAGTGCGGTACTATCGTCTAATTTTGACCTGGCTATACCTTCCGATGTATGCTTTGCAGGTGAGATAGGACTCAGCGGAGAGGTGCGCCCTGTCGCTCAGACAGACCGTCGTGTCATAGAGGCAGCGCGCCTTGGCTTCAAGAAGATATATGTTTCAAGTTTCAGCAGTCTTGAGGGACTGGCTGGACAGGCTGATGGTATCGAGGTAATCAAGGTGGCTGATGTTCCGGCGCTTTGCAGAAGCCTATTTAAAGGGTAAATGATTTCATAATACACAGGATTTTTATACATTTGCCGATATAATCGAAAATTTAATCTGATGAAAAAGATGGGAATTATCAGAGCGATGACTTTTGTTGTCGCTTCGTCGCTTTTGGTAGTGACAAATTCTTGTGTCAACCAGGAGTATGAGTTGTCGGAAGACAAACTCGACCTGGAGATGACCGTGTTCCAGGATGGCCTTTCCGTGCCACTGGGAAGCACAAGCAAGATAATGCTTAAGGATGTAAAGGATTCGCTCCTGGCTGGACTCGAGGACACTACTTTCCTCAACTATTTTACAGTTGGAGCAAATGGTGAGTATGGTGCGGCGATTTCGGATCGTCTGGACCTGTCTGATACGTTGAACAATCTGCTTGCTCAGATTGAGATACCGGATGTCCCGTTTTCTGAGACATTCTCGTTCAATCTCAACACGGTGGATGTATCCAGTCTCACTATCCCTGAAAGTGTATATGAATACACAGAGAAGATCGGAGGAATGATCTCTGCTCCGGATTTTTCTTTCAGTGGTTTCGGAACAGAGTTCGAGGTAAGTGCAGAACTCTATAAATATAAACCATCTGCGGATGTCCTTAAACTGGATTTCCCAGAAATATCGCGTGGTGCTGAGTTTGCAGGTCTTGAAAACAATCTTGACGAACTGCCATCATTTATGTTGAATGATGAACCTCTTCCGCTGGAAGAACTTCTTGGTAATCCACTTTTCCCACTGGATATTCAGACATCTTACGGACCTCTTACCAGTGAGGTCTCATTTTCGATTCCTTTACCAAAGGGTATAAAATCAGTAGAGGATATCGTACTCAACGACAAGGCCAGATTGAGGATGTCCATAGAGTTGACAAATTCGCTTTTTACAGAAGGAAAGATTACTCCGAGTCTCTCACTTGATCTTAGTGAGATTTTCCATCTTGCATCATCAGACGACGATATTATATATGCAGAATTTGCAATTGATGCCGATGGCAAGACTCCGGTTGAAAAGGAGTTTTATATTGAGTCTCTTGTTATCTCAGATGATGATTGGGATTTTGTGGACGGATGTCTTACACTCACCAAGGATATAGATCTTACCATGGCGGGAGAAATCAGCCATAGTGGTATAAAGACAACGACTAATCACCTCAAAAATCAAGGAACCCAGAAAATGGGAATAAACTTTGAACTGGAATTCGTTGACTTCCAGGTCGAGGATGTAAGGATGACAGTTGAGCCTATCTCTATCGAGGTGCCTAAGAAGACTGTGTCTTTCAACCAGTCGCTTAGCCTTCCGGAACAGATCAAGGGTATTGATTATGTCACACTTTCTGATGACTCTAGAATTTCGATGTCTATTGAGCCGGCAAATATGCTTCCGGGTCTTGAGCTAGAGATGGAGTCACTCGTACTGACTTTCCCTGAGGGTATCGAAGTGGAAGGCGCACAGAACGGTGTCGTGACCTATAAGGATGTAGATCTGTCTAAGGGCTTCAGCAGTGATGTCAAGATTAAAGGTATCACTCTTCCGACACCTGTAAATGGCGAGATAATCCTGGATAAGGAGGTAAGTGTCGAGGCTGTTGTCAAGGCGGGAGGTACCTTAGGCAGTGCCGACCTTCCTTCTACCAAAGATAATGATCTGAGTGTAAAGGTCAATGTCGAAGCTGATTTTGCTATTGAAGATTATTCTGTAGAGGTAACAGGCTATGATTATCCGGTCGAGTATTCGCAGGACTTCAAGTTCGATGTTACAGGTCTTGAAGAGTTTGGTACTATTTCAGTGATCCCTCAGGGAGAGCCTGAAATAGTGATCGAGGTGGTAATGCCTGAGCTTGGTCTTCAGATTGTAGCCGATCCGCAGGATAACCTTGTGATAGCATTCCCTAAGATGCTGCAGTTCGGTAGCCTCCCACAGGAATATAACTATGACAAGAACGCAGGTACAATCACATTCAAGGGCCAGATTCCGTCAAGAATTGTTCTGCCTCTGGACCGTCTTGTAGTCACTCCTGAAGAAGAGGATGGCAAGTATTGGGCAAAGGGTGAGTTCAAGGTCTCTGGTGGTATTGCTTTGGAAGGCGGAAGCATCGACAAGGATGATGTTGCAGCCTTGACAGATCCGGCATGTCAGGTAGGCATGTCTGCCAGGATACCAGAGATTGTAATGGGAACATTGGCAATGGACCAGGCCTATGAGAAGCGTATCGAGAAATCCTTTGAGATTGGTATGCTGTCTTCGGACCAGCTTCCTGAGCAGCTTGTTTCGATAGAGCGCATCGAGCTTGAGGATGTATACTTCAACTTGAGTCTTGATGCTTCTGAACTCCCTGATCTTGGTTCGACAAAACTTTCTCTCGAGTTCGATATCGATCTTCCTGAGATGATTCTTCTTGATTCTGATAATGTCAAGGATGGTAATGTCCTTACAGTGAAGGGAGAACTTGATGAGGAAGGCGTTCTCGCAATCGACCCTGTGAAGATTGTAGGTCTTGACCTTTCTACTATAGACCTGAAGGAGCTTGAGGAGTTCAAGGAGACAGTAACCATTGATGGTAAAGTGGTTCTTGATGACATCGCTCTGGATGTGAATGATTGGCTTGGCAAGAACCTGGAAGTCAAGGTAGAGGGAGGAATCAAGGATATAGCCATTTCTAAAGTCACAGGAAAGGTTGACCTTCATGTAGATCCTATCGGAGCTTCAGTTGATCTTTCATCAGTAAGAGACCTTCTCGATCAGGGTAATCTTGAGATCAACGGTGTAGAGAATCTTCTTTCAAGATTGACTTTGTCTGCTGACATCAAGACTAATATCGGCATCCCGATGGGAGCTAAGATGCTCGTTACTCCATATTCGGGTGGAAACCCTGTTGAGGATGCTGTTTGGGAGACTGAGATAACTCTCAATCACTCGCAGTCAGCAGACGAGGTGATGCACACAAGGTACTGGATATCGTCTCTGGAGGAGTCCGAGGATATTTATAGACCTGAGGGCTTCACTCATATCCACCTTCCATTGCAGCAGTATCTCAGTGATATCCCTGACAGTCTGAGCATAAGCATTGAGGCTGGTACCGATCCTGAGAAGATG
>JAEIGA010020056.1_pt1 | contig 10188 bp, 11 predicted proteins | sample 9270691 | NCBI WGS metagenome assembly JAEIGA01 (sample SAMN17057246, study PRJNA624740) | gut metagenome | biome: biome; isolation source: fecal sample | host: Bos grunniens | place: China: Xizang | collected 2019
CGCCCAAAGGATTAAGGGCACTAAACTTATTGCGCCTAAGAAGCTTCTAACTGCATTAAATGTGAATGGACCGATATATTCCATTCCTGAGCGTTGTGCAACAAAACCAAGCCCCCAAATAAGAGCGGTCAAGAATAACGCTAAATTTCCGACTAATTTATTCTTCATATGAAATATTATACACAAAATATATTTTTATTACACAAAAAAAAGAGGATACCTAAATTATCCTAACTATCCTCTTTTTTAATTAATCAACTAATATTAATTTAAAATATAATTTAGCAGAGTTCTAACACCAGCACCGGAAGCTCCTTTTCCAAGCTCCTTATGCGCACTTTCAAAGAATGCGACTCCTGCAATATCAATATGAGCCCATTTTACATCTTTGACGAATTTCTTGAGGAATAAACCAGCTGTTGAAGCTCCGCCCCAGCGAGAGCCTGTGTTTTTCATATCTGCGATATCTGATTTTAAGCTTTCAGCGTATTCATCCCACATTGGTAATTCCCAGAATCTTTCACCACTTTTTTCTGCAGTTGAAATAAGTTGATTAATCAATTCTTCATCATTTCCCATGATTCCCGCAGCTTGTGTACCCAAAGCTACCATGCACGCACCTGTTAGTGTTGCAATATCTATTACCTCATCAACACCAAGTTCTGATGCATAGCATAATGCATCTGCTAGGGTTAATCGACCTTCAGCGTCTGTATTATCAACTTCAATAGTTTTACCATTTTTCGCTGTTAATATATCACCAGGCTTATAAGCTGAGCAGCCTGGCATGTTTTCGCAAGCAGCGATTATACCATGTACCTCAATTTGTGGAGCTAATTCTTTAATTATGCTCATAACTCCTAAAACACAAGCTGCGCCAGACATATCATCTTTCATTGTAAGCATTGATGACGCAGGTTTAATATCAAGTCCACCAGAATCAAATGTAATTCCTTTACCAACAAGCGCTATTCTCTTTTTAGGATTATCACAAGTGTATTTCATATGTATAAATTTAGGCGCTTCACTACTTCCGCGACCTACCGCAAGGAATGCTCCCATTCCCATTTTTTCACATTCATCTTTGTCATAAATTTTTGTATCTAATCCTAAATCACAAGCAATAGCTGCAAGCTCACTTGGAGTTGCAAATTGAGCTGGTTCATTAGCTAAGTTTCTTGTGAATGACATCGCATCTGCGATTTTTTCAGTCTTTCTAACAATAGCCTCATTTGCTTCAACAAAGACAACATCTACGCGCTTATCTTTTTTCTCCGATTTATATTTATCAAATTTATAATCTGCAATTCTTACTCCAATTGCAAATTGTTCAGAATAATCAAATTCAACTCCGTTGAGTTTAAATGCAACCGTTTTAGCTTCAATCGACATTGCTTTTTTAATAGATTTTACAATTGCTTCACGGAATTTATTTGAATTAAATCCTTCTTTTTTACCAAATCCGATTATAATAACTTTTCTATGGCATTCTTGTCCATAAGTCGGCAAAACATAAGTTTCACCAAGCTTACCCTCAAATTTATCCTCTTCAATTGCATATTTATTTGCGATTTCACTTGTTGTAACTTCGTTTTCAAATTTATTTACAACAAGAACATCACATTCTTGATGCTGCGTATTTTCAATAATTCTAATTTCCATCTTTAAGCTCCTTTCCTATAAATTAATTATAGTATTTTAATCATTTTTTGAAATACGTTAGTTAGATTATCTCATCGCAAATTTTATGCCAAATTAAATAATATAAACCCCTTTACAATTCTTCCATTTTTTAATACTATTAGTGTAATAAAGAAAGAGGAAGGCTAATGGTTGATAATAAATATAAACGTGTATTGTTAAAAATAAGTGGAGAAGCACTTTTAGGTGATCAACAATTCGGAATTGATCCAAAGCCAGTTGAAATGATTGCAGACGAAATTCGTTCAATCTACGAAAGAGGAGTGGAAATTGCAGTCGTTGTAGGTGGCGGTAATATTTTTCGCGGGATGAAAAATAGTGCAAATTTAGGTATGGACCAAGCTTCTGGAGACTATGTTGGAATGCTTGCAACTGTTATGAATGCGGTTGTTCTACAATGCGCATTAAAGAAAATAGAAGTTGATTGCAGAGTACAAACAGCAATCGCAATTAACCAAATTGGCGAACCTTATTTGCGTCATAGGGCAATTAGACACCTAGAAAAAGGACGGGTTGTAATTTTTGCAGCTGGCACAGGAAATCCTTTCTTTACAACAGATACAGCCTCAGCATTAAGAGCTTCTGAAATTAATGCAGAAGTTATGTTAATGGCGAAAAACGGTGTTGATGGAATTTATGATGATGACCCTAAGACAAACCCAAATGCTAAAAAATTCGATAGGGTAACTTATGATGAAATCATTAAAAAAGATTTGAAAGTTATGGACACTTCAGCTTGTGCATTATGCAAACAAAACAAGATTCCTATTAATGTTTTTGATTTCAAAGCACAAGGTAGCTTAGTAAAAATTATGAACGGCGAAGACGTCGGAACTTATGTGAGTGTAAATTAATAATTATATAAAAGGAGAAAAATCATGTCAGAAGCTTTAGAAGAATTATTCTTATTTGGCGAAGAAAAAATGGAAAAAGCTATAGCGCAACTTAAACGTGAATTTGCATCTGTTCGTACAGGCAGAGCTAATCCAGCAGTTTTAGATAAAGTTTTGGTCGAATACTATGGAGCACCAACTCCACTTAGACAAATGTCTCAAGTTACTGTATCAGAAGGTACAACTTTGGTTATTACACCATTTGATAAGACAATTATGAAAGATATTGAAAAAGCTCTTATTAAAGCTGAATTAGGTGTTGCACCAAACAATGATGGCACTTGCATAAGACTAAATTTCCCTCCTTTGACAGAAGAAAGAAGAAGAGAAACTGCCAAAGAAGTTAAGAAATTTGGCGAAGATGCAAAAATTGCAATAAGAAATATTCGTCGCGATATGGTAGACGATTTGAAAAAGATTGAAAAAGAAGAAAATCTTCCTGAAGATACTGTAAAAGGCAATCAAGATGATATTCAAAAACTAACAGATAAATTTGTTGGCTTAATTGACAACCTTGTATCTGAAAAAGAAAAAGAGGTTATGACCGTATAATGGATTCAAAAAGAGTTGCAACAGCATTTTTAGTCGGATTACCAGCATTATTCGCAATTATTGCTGGCGGAGCTTGGCTCGCGCTTCTTGTTTTGGTAGTGGTTGTCTTTGCTTCTAAAGAATATGTTGAGATTCTTAGACATAAAGGATTTTTACCAAGCCTAAAAATAATGTTGACCTCAAGCGCAATATTTGCTTGTTTAGCATTTTTTAATAAATTCAACTTAATACCATTAGCTTTTACATTATCAGCATTAATGGCGTTTATGTGGGTTTTATTTAGAGGACGTCAACCTTATATAGCCAATGTTGCAACAACTCTTTTAGGCTTTGTATATTGTGGCTGGTTCCCATTACATTTGTTGTTTCTAAGAAACATGGGTGGAGAACTTGATGGATGTATAATACCATCACCACTAGGCGCTGGATATTGTTTACTAATTCTTTTTGCAGTATTAGTAACAGATACATTCTGTTATATCGTTGGTTGTAGATGGGGAAAAAATAAACTCGCGCCTGTTATAAGTCCTAATAAAACAATCGAAGGCTCATTAGGCGGTACGGTTATGTGCATGGTATTCTCTCTAGGAATTGGAATTGCAATAGGCTTGCCTTATTACCATGCAACAATTCTTGGTCTATTAATAGCTGTATTTGCTCAGATTGGTGATCTTTGTGAGTCAATGATAAAGCGTGATGCAGGAGTAAAAGATTCTAGTAATATTTTACCTGGTCACGGAGGATTTTTAGATAGAACAGATAGCTATATTTTGACAATTCCAGTAGTTTATTATTATTTACAATATTGCGTAAATAATAATATTATTGATTTGTTTAAGAGTTTTTTGGGTTAGTAGGATAAATAGATAATGCTAGAAAATATTTTTGGAGTAAAGGCTAATGATGAACTTTTAGATAAAGCCTTGACTCATCCATCTTATACAAAGGAACAAAATTTAGATGGACTTTTGAGCTATGAAAGATTGGAGTTTTTTGGCGATTCCGTGCTAAAACTTTTTACTTCTAAACTTTTATATGAGAACTATGAAAACTATCCAGAAGGCGAGTTATCGAAAATCCGTTCAATACTAGTATCAGACCAGATACTTTCAGGAATTGCTTTTAAAATAGGTCTCGATAAATTGATTAAACTTGGCCCAGCTGAGGAAAAACAAGGCGGAAGAAAACGTGAATCAAATTTAGCTTGCGCGTTAGAAGCGACTCTTGGGGCTTATTATTTAAGCGGACAAGGCGAAGCCGTAGAGAGATTTATTGAGATCTATGTTTTACCTTACGCAGAAGATATTGATAAACATTTTGTTAAATATAATGCTAAAGATATTTTACAGCAATATACGCAAGGAATTGATAAAACATTACCTGTTTATAAAACTGTTGGTGTAAGTGGCCCTGCTCATAAGCCAGAGTTTGAAATTTCTGTAGAATGGCAAGGGAAAATAATTGCAACTGCCAAAGGCAAGAGCAAAAAGGAAGCTCAGCAGAATTGTGCTTATGAGGCTTGCAAAAATTTAGGCGCTATTTAATACTTGTTTTTCATTGCGAATAAGCATTTAATATGATAAAATTTTATAAAAGACTTATTAAAAAGGGATTGAGAGTTGGAATTTAAGCCAAAGATAAGCGTAATTATACCAATCTACAATGTAGAGAAATATTTAGGCGAATGCTTAGATAGTGTTTTGGCTCAATCATTTAAAGATTTTGAAGTAATTTGTGTCGATGATGGATCAACGGATAAATCTACAAAGATTTTAGAAGAATATCAAAAAAAAGATAACAGAATTAAGATTTTGCAACAACAACGAGGCGGAGCAGGAGTGGCAAGGAATTTAGGATTAGGCCACGCACAAGGGAAGTATGTACAGTTTTTGGATTCAGATGATTATTTTGAGCCAAACCTTCTGGAAGAAATGTATACTCGCGCTGAAAAATATGATGTGGACTTAGTTGTCTGCTCGTCAAAAAAAGTTGACGACGAAGGAAATATTATTGAGAGTAAAAATCCTAATTCTCCAATCAACTTAGCAAAAACTCCGCTTGATAAGATTTATAATAAAAATGATTTTAAAGAAGATTTTTTTAGTTTATTAACACCTGTTCCTTGGAATAAACTATTCAAAAAAGATTTAATTATAAATAATGAAATCGAGTTTCCTAATCTACATATCTGCGAAGATATAGCTTTTGTTCATTCTTATGAAGCAGTGGCGGAAAAGATTTTAGTATTTGATAAAGAATTGATAAATTATCGTTTCAATCGAGCTGGAAGTATGGCTTATTATCGCACCAAGTATACTATTGATGTTGTTCATTCTTGCAATATATTAAAACAATTTTTAATACAAAAAGGGTTGTATAAAGAGTTAGAATCAGCTTTTATAAACGCATTTAAAAATCATATAAGATGGGAAATCGCATTATCTAGCGATGAAGAATATAAAAAATTCTTAGCTGAATTTAAAAAACTTATGCCAAATGATTGGATGAAATTCAATTCAGCACTAAGAAAAGATTATATCACTCTTGATTACTTATATAGATTTATTGGAGAGAAAAAAGTTCTATTATGGGGTGCTAGTTTTTTTATTCAAAAGCTTTTAGCAGAAGAGAGGCTTAGAAACCAGAATATACTTGGTATAATAGATAAAAACGAAGCTTCTTGGGGAAAAATATGCGGAAACTATAGAATATACCCGCCTGAAAGTTTGTATGAGCTAAAACCTGATGCTGTTTTGATGACGATTTGGTCAAATTACGAAGAAGCATATTCTATCTTAAAAAAAGAATTAAATGAAAAATACCCAGAGATTAATTTATTACCAAACATTTTTGAGGGAGAGATTATTTATGATTGAGTTTTTTATTACAATTTAGCCCCAAAGCGAAGAAATTGAATGGCAATTTGTACTCATAGTGCAAGGTTTCGCCTTCCACTAAAAAGTTCTGAAGTACATAATTGATTAATTTTTGCTTTTTTTCATTATTCGCAAATTTATAGAGTTCTGAAATTTCTGAACAAATTTTTAAAAATTCTTCTGAAGATTGAATGCAATTTAGTTTAGTTTTTTCATAAGCTGATATTTTATTTTGAATTTTAGATAAAGAAGCTGACCATTCTTCATGATTTTTAGACCAAAATTCTTCAGTTATTTTGCCATCTAGTTTGTCTAAATAAATTGTTTCTATGCGTTTTGAAAGAATTTCTTTTTGTTTATTTAAACTGTTTAACATAGTTTTAGAGTATTTTTGCTCATCTTTAAAACTTTCTGCAAGTACAGTTTGTATCCAACTTTTTTGTTTTTCATCAATTTTTATTCTTTCAATAGCTTCAATAACTTGTTGCTCAATAACAGATTGGCTCAAAATAATCATCAGAATCTAAAAACTGAATATATTTACCTCTTGCAAAATTTAACGCATAATTTCTAGCTGCTCCAGCTCCAACGTGCTCTTGTTGTAATATAATAAACCTGTCATCTTTAGATTTATATTCATTTAATATTTTTAGAGAATCATCTGTTGAGCCATCATCAATACAAATAATTTCAAAATTCTGAAATGTTTGAGCAAGTACGCTATCCAAGCATTCTCTCAAATATTTTTCAACATTACAAACCGGTATAATAATACTTATACCAGCATTTAACTCCAAAACTCAACTCCTAACTCTTTTTTATACTTACAAAACTTTATCATACCGAGTGGGAATTTTCAATAAACCATAACTCTCATTTTAAGAACACTATAATGTCTAATTCAAAGTTTTTTCGTTGACTGATTAATTTGGCATGATATAATATTTTTGTAAAAAAGATTAATCTACATAGATAAATTATTTCTTGGGGTTATAAAACAATAAATATTAAGATATGGAAGAGATAAAAGTATCAATAATAATACCTGTATATAATACTTCTAAGTATTTAAATCAATGCTTGGATAGTGTTGTAAATCAAACCTTACAAGAAATTGAAATTATCTGTATTGATGATGGCTCAACAGATGATTCTCTAAAAATATTAAATGAATACCAGCAAAAAGATAATAGAATAAAAATATTAACTCAAAAACATAAAAAACAAGGTACTGCTAGAAATTATGGAATAAGCGTTGCCAAAGGTGTATACATTGGGTTTGTTGATTCTGACGATTGGTGTGAGTTAGATATGTTTGAAAAGCTTTACAAAAAAGCTAAAGACACAGACTCAGACATAACAATGTGTGCAGTTACAACTTTTAATGATAACAACAGTAACGAATTCTCTGAATCAAATACCTATGCAAATTTAGATATTTTCCCTGAAGAATTTTTGAACAAAGTTTTTTCTCCAGAAGATACCCTCAGTTTTCTACTGGATATCTGCGTATATCCACCAAATAAAATTATCAAACGAGATTTAATAAATTCAAACAAACTTAAATTTCCTGAAAATATTTATCACGAAGATGGAGCGTTTTTCTATGATTGTTGGTTATCTGCAAAAAAAATAACACTTATTAAACATTTTGCCTACTATTATAGAATGTATTCAGATACTTCAACTTGTTTTAGCAACGATTTTTATAAGCTGCAAAATTTCAAAGTTTTAAAAGATAAAAAACAAATCCTAAAAAAACATAAGGTATATGATAAGCTAAAAAAAGATTTTATAGCTTATAAACGCAAATCAATACTCTACTGGCTAGACAAAATCACTGATAAAAAAGCAAAAAGCTTATATCTTTTAATAATGTTGTTTACAATGCCAAGTTGTTTTTTTGCACCTTTAGAAATCCTTAAACGAGAGCTACGATTGCTCAAACAAATCCTATTTAATAAAAATGAACGCATAGCTTTTTGGGGAGCAAGCTTATTTTTAGAAAGCTTTATTTCAAAATACAATATCAGATTCAATAATATCATAGGAATTATCGACAAAAATCCTGCAAAACAAAATGCATTGATTGGAAAATATAGATGTTATTCTCCTGAAAAAATAAGAGAGTTAAATGTTGATAAAATAATTGTCACTATTGTGAATTTTTCAGACAGAAATTATAATTCAATCGAAAATTACTTAAAAGAAGCTTCTGGAGAAGATATAAAGCTGGAGAGTATTTAAAAAAAAAACAAAAAAACCGAAAGAGGTTCAAATGAGTAAATATTTAAATATGTTATTAAAATCAAAAGATTTTGAGAATGAGATTTTAGAACTAATAAAAAGCTTATCTGGTAAAAAAGTTTTGATTTATGGAGTCGGACTAGCTTTTAAAAAATTCAATGAAAAATACAAATTAAGTGAAAATTTGAATATCATCGGATATTCCGATAAAAAATTTGAAACAAAACGAACCAAAAGTTTTTGTGGCAAACCTGCAATCGAACCTTTAAATATTAATAATTCGGAGTGGGATTATATAGTAGTTACCAACGAAAAAGCTGAGGCGATTGAAAATTTTCTAACCAAAGCTTTGAAAATTGATTCTTCTAAAATTATTAAAATTTTCAAAGAAACATTTAAGGATGAAATTATATCATACAATTATTTAGAAAAATTAAAATTCGCTAAACATCTAAAATTTTTAAAGAAAAAATTAAAAGACAAAACTGTTGTCATATACGGTGCAGGTGTATTCTTTGAAGCCATAAACAAATATTATGATTTAAGCGAACTAAATATAGTCGGAATATCTGATTTAAGATATTCTTCTCATAAAGAAAATGAAACTTTTCTCAAGTATAAAGTATATTCTTTAGAAGAAGTTGAAAAATTAGAGCCTGACTACGTACTGATTGCAACTAAATATTATATTAATATCTTAGAAACTTTATACAAACAATTTAAAAATAAAAAGACAAAGCTAAAACCTCTTGTAGGAAAACCTTTATTAACATTATTAAGAGAAATATGGGGTTAAAATTATGGAAACTTATCACATTCCCGCAATTAATGATTTCATGCAAAAAATAGAAGCAGACAACTTGCAAGAAAAAATCATACTTGAAATTGGCTCAGATATGGAGCTTTTTGTTGCTCAAGAATTTGTAAAACGCGGAACAAAAAAAGTATATTGTGTAAACCCTGCGTTTCCAGAAAATTTAATTTCTCCCAATGAGAGAATAAAAATAATAAGAGATTTTGGAGAAAAAGTTAAATTATAAAAATAGGAGATGTCATGTTTAAGCTAAGAGAATTAATAATAAATTCTTATTTTAGGATACAGGATTGCATTTATCGTACAATTAAACTTATTGGCTTTAAACTTTATGAGCGATATGAACTAAAAATCATTTTACAAATTTTGGATAAAATTATAGAATTAAAAAATAAATATACAAAAAATAAAATAAGCAACAGTATAAAGAATCCAGTAGTAATCATTGAACCAAATGATTGCCATGGAGAGAATGTGCCTTCTGTTTATAAGTATTTTAAAGATTTAGGATTAGAAGCAGATATTATTATAACGAATAAAAATAAGTATTTAAAGTGTGTTGATTGCTTGAAACATTTTTCTCCGACAATACATTGTGTTTCTTTAAATGAACTCGAATATATTATAGAAAGTGACCTCCTATCAAAATATAAAATAGTTTTTTATGCTTCATACAATACATATTACAATAGCAATCACCATAAGAACTTATACCCAAGCATATACAAGCAATTTAAAGTTGCACCAACAAATAATTTTGTTTGTGGTTACTTACATCATCTTGAATATTATAAAGAATGCGAAGAAAATAATTTCCCATATTTTGCTATTACAAATCTAAATAATCAATATTCAAATAGTGAAAATTTTCTTAATCCGCACTACTTTGGAAATGTAAACATTACTCCCAAAAAGAAAAACATAACATTTATAACTGTTGGTGTAATAGAAGCTCGTAGAAGAAATTTCCAGCATTTAGCTGACGCAGTCAAGCGTCTTATAGATGAAGGAATTGCCAATTTTAGAATTATATGCGTGGGGGCAGTTATGAAGTCAGAAGTAAAAGTACCTTCATTTATGAAGCCTTATATTCAATTTAAAGGCA
>JAEIGA010020057.1_pt1 | contig 10188 bp, 8 predicted proteins | sample 9270691 | NCBI WGS metagenome assembly JAEIGA01 (sample SAMN17057246, study PRJNA624740) | gut metagenome | biome: biome; isolation source: fecal sample | host: Bos grunniens | place: China: Xizang | collected 2019
CAAACGAATCTATGTCAAAAATTGATGATCCCCTTCCGTCTGTAATACAAGCTGGAATTTCATACAAAGTTATTGAACCATTGCTATTAACTTTAGAATTCAAACAACCTTTTAATCTTTTTAACATAACTGAATATCAAACCTTTTCTTTAGGCACAGGAATCCAATTTGATTTTAATGAAACAATAAGTGTTATGGCAGGTTTTTTAATCAAAGGCGGAAACCCACGAATCAGCATTGGCTCCGACATAGAAATAAGAAAAATCAGATTTAATATAAACTACACATTGGACTTAACTTCTTCTGCAAATCCAATAAATCGCATTAGCATTGGGGCAAAAATGATTTTAAGCGACAAAGGAAGAAGTATTACACAAAAAAATGTTGATAAATTTTATCATCAGGGACTAGTTGCATACGCACAAGGCAACTATGAAGAAGCAATTTTACAATGGAAATTAGCGTTAGATTTAGATAAATACTTTGACCCAGCACAAGAAGGAATTAAAAGTGCCAAAATGCAAATTCTTATGTTCCAAAAACTACAAGATATTCAGCATTTTGACACTAGCAATTAGTGTTTTCTACTAAAGATTCTATAATTCATCCAAGGGAACAAGGCATGTTTATTTTCAAGATTTGTAAGCCATTCTGTACTTACAGTATTTGAACCTAAAGCATCAAAAACAGCTGTAAAATCAATAATAGATTCTGTAAACATTTGTTCTGCATATTCTGGGAAATAACTAGAATTAAGCATTTTTTTCCAACCCACAGATTGAGCAATCATTAATTCTTTTGCACCCATATTTAGCAATCTAGCTTTTAAACCTGTATCAGAAGGAAATCGTTCTGCCAAATCAACCATACGCTGACTTGCTTTTCTTACATAACGAACAAGCCAAGAATTTTTACTAGAAAGCAAATCTTCACCATAACCTGTTCCATTTGCAGAACCATAATATGGTTTTATTTTTTGCAATGCAAACTGATTTCCAACTAAGTCCTTTGATGTTTCAAAAGTTATGCCAAACTCAGATTCATTATTAACTCTAAAAACATTTTCAATCCAGTTTATGCCTTCAAACCAATTGAATCTCAATTTATCCAAATCAATTGAACAAATTAAACTAACTTCTTTTGAATTTGGTAAAAGTTCACAAGCTTGTGATAGTTTGTTATTTTTGCTTTGTAAAAAATCTAATGCATCTTTTTTTGTTTGAGCAAAAGCATCTTTAAAATTATAAGGAGCGTCCACATCATCTTCTGATGAACTCCAATATTTATATCCCAAAGAATAACGAGAACAGCCAGATTCAACACAAGGCTCTAAATCTGCTAAAGTTAATTCAAAACCAATATCTCTATTGTTATTGCGATAAACTTCATTAAATGAATAACCGTCTTCACCAAAAATTTGATTATCAGAATCTCCGTCACGACCAAAAACTGCAAGTGAATTCTTAAATCTTGCTGGCCCAAAAATTCCTTTTTCTGGTTCCACTTCTGAAAATAAAAAACTTCTAGTATCAAGAACTGTATAATTCAAGCCGTAAGAATGAAGAACTTTTTCAAAACCTGCAGCATAACCTAATTCTGGTAACCAGAAACCGTCAGGTGCTTCTCCAAAGAAATATTTATGTGAATATAAACCCGCTTCAACTTGTGCATTTAAAATTTCAACAATATCACTGTAATGTGGAAGATAAACATTAGTTCCGCAAGTTGCTAAAAGTTCTATATAACCTTTTTTATGGTATTCACGAATCTTTTTTAATATTTTTTGATCATAACGCAAAAAATCTTCTTTATCAGACTGAGCTTTTTCAAAACAAAATCTTACTGCTTCTATATATTTAGTAGAAGTGGCACATCTTTCTAATTCTTTTTTGCCCAATTCGATACGATTATCTAACCATTTTATATATTGATCTTGAACAACAGAATCGTCTAGCAAAGTACACAAAACAGGAGATAAAACTAACGCAACCTTAAATGGAATATTATCAGATTCAAGGTTTTCAAACATTTTTATCAAAGGAATATAAGTTTCTGATATTGCTTCAAAAACAATATTCATTTGTGCTGCATATTTTTTTTCATCGTCTCCAGTATGTTTTATATATTCTTGAGCAGATGTAAGTAAAAACACTATTTTCTTATCGGGCATTTAAAACTCCAAATCTAAGAGAAAGACTCTCTATGATTTTCATACTGATTAAAAAGCAATTCTTTCATACCAGAAAGTTCCATAATTTTTGACATATCAGACACTTTTCCAGGATGAATATTAGCCAATCTAGTTGTTCCTTCTGGCATTTCTAAAACATTAGAAGATGCTAAAATATCAACAACCTCATCAATACTACACAATAAATCTATTCTAAAATACTGTTTTCCAGCAGGAAGCAAAACATATTGTTCTCTATCGTCCATTGATATTTGAATATTAAAAGCATCATCTGGATTTTGCTGATCTTTTTCAGAAAAAGAACATACACGAAGCATTAATTGAGTAATAAAACCTTTTGAAAGTGTTTGTATATCAGATTCACTAATATTCCAATAAACAAAAGCCCATGCGGGATTTCTTAATAAAACTTCAACCTCAGTTGAATTATAAAAATCAGGTAATTTATTAGGATCTTCAGGAATAACAGCTTCTTCATCTGTCACAACCATTTCAGGTTCTTCTGCGATTTTTTCCAATTCCTCTGTAACTTCAATAAGTTCAGCAATAAGAAAAGAACGATTTAAATTCTCTGGAACATCAATTCCATAATTATCAGCCAGAATAACTAAATCTGAAAATGAAAGTGTTTCAAGATAAGCTCTAGTCAGTTTATCATTTTGCATAAATGTAATAATCTAAAAAAATAGAATATTAGTCAAGGCATAAAATGAAAGTTTAATCTTATATTAAAAAATTGATTCTAATGGAGTAATTCCAAATCTTTTTGCATATTCACGAGCCAAACGAGCATCTGCTATAACATTCTTTGGATTGTGAGCATCAGAATTACAAATAACTTTAGCTTTTGAATCTGCTACCATTTGCCAAAATTCATCATAGGGATACTGAAATCTTATTCCATTTTTAGTCTGAATTTTTGTTCTGGTCATTCCTAAACCATTTATTTCTACAGGAAGATTAGCATCAACAGCAGCTTCTAACAAAGCAGTTAAACAAACTTTTGCTTCATTATCCCATTCTTTCCAAGCACCCATAAACAAATCAGGATGTGCTAAGAATTTATAAACGCCACTTTGAATTCCTTTTATATTTTGATCAATATATTTGTGAAGTTGTTCTTTTGTTGTAAACTCCAAAGCATACAAATGTTCATTTCCTAATGTTACCCAATGAGGTCCTAACACTAAATAATCAACACCCATTTTTCCTAATAAAACTTCTTTATACCAAGATTCATAATTTTGATCCCATTCACATTCAAAACCTGTATAAATTGGAAAATCTGATTGTTTTGCAAAAGATTTTATTTCTTCAATATATGTATATGCTTGTTTTTCAGTCATTCTTATATCTGGCCAATAATTACCAGAATTTTCTGGATACGGACAATGGTCAGAAAAGCCTAATGCAGAACAGCCATCTTTTTGAGCTTGTTCAACATAATCCCCTATTGTTCCAGAGGCATGACCGCATAAATATGTATGTGTATGAAAATTTGATATTAAATTCTTAAGCATATCAAAAGTATATCTAAACAAAAATTTATTTTCAATATTTTACAATACTTCAAAAAAAACAAAAAAAGTGTTATATTCCGAGTATTAAGGAAAGTTTTTTATGATAATTTATTTTTTTACAAAAGAAGAAATAGTCTGCGACTCATTAATCCAGGCTGCAAACTTCAACGGCCACGAATGTTTTGTTTCAAAAGATTTTGAAACTATTTATGAAAAAATACTAGAAACACAACTAGAACCAGATTTATTTGTTTTAGACTATACATTATTTAATCCATTGCTTTTTAATCCATTCAAATTTTTAACTTCAAAAAACCTTTTTATTCCTTTAATTATATATAATGACCCTTTTGCTCCAAAAGAATTTAAAGTCGGATATTGGAAAAATTTGCTAAAAACATTTTATCCAACTAATAGAATTAATTTTGAAAAATATAATCAAATTTTTAATACACTAGAAAATACTTTAATGTATTTAGAGCACAAAGAAAGCGATACTAAAATTGAAGAAGAAGAAAAAAATAAACAACTTATATTAAATAACATTAAATTAAATAAAAAATTTGACACATACAATAATTTTGGTGATTACTTAGTAATAAATGATAAAATCAAAAGTGATATAAAAAATAATGAACCAATTTTTTCTTTACTAACAGGAAGTGCTTATACTATTTTTAAAAAATTATATACACACAAAAATAATGTTATTCCTATAAAAGAATTACAAAATTCCATTTCCAAAACAAAAGAACCAAAACCAACAACTGTCTATTGTATAATTTCAAATATTAGAAAACTAATAAAAAACCACGGAAATAACTACAATATCATCAAAATAGGAGATGGTTACAAATTACAATAAAAAAAAGAGGCTGACCAATAAGTATTAATTATAAAATTAATAAAACTTATTAGGCAGCCCTTTTTACAAAAAACTAAGTATACTATTTCATACTTGCGCTAATGCGTTCAAGTACTTTTTTTCTATCCAAAGGTTTGATGATGTAATTTCTTGCACCAAGCAAAAGTGATTTTTTTACAAGTTCTTCTTTTCCTAAAGCACTTACCATTACAACTCTTGCACTCTTGTCAAATGCCATAATTTGTTCCAACGCTGTAATTCCGTCCATTTTAGGCATTGTAATATCCATAGTAACAAGATCAATATTTGGATGAAGTTCCTTATATTTTTCAAGACCTTCTTTTCCATCACAAGCAGTAGTTACAACTTCATAACCTTCACTTGTTAATATCTGACCAAGCTGTTTTGCAACGAACATTGAATCATCTACAATCATTACACGGTATGCACTTCCATCAGCTTTTACACCTTCTAGTGGACGTTCATTAATTGATGGAAAATCTTGTTTTGTTTTCATATCTCTTACCCCTATGCACGTTCTCTAATAGCAACATTTACTTCTATTTTTCCACATTCAGTTATAAGAGGAACTATTAAAGCCTCAACACTATCTGATGTGCCACCCAAAGCAGAAATTTCCATCTGCTGACCTGCAAATAATGCTGGTGGAGTCAAATCGAACTTAAATCCAAGTTCATGCAATTTTGTTACAGCCTGTGCAGTAATTAAATTTGCAAGCTCATTAATAGTAGCTTTTGCAAGATCATCAAATTCAGAAAGAGTTTCCCCATTCATTTTTGACGCAATATTTAACGCAGTTTCCATAGTCATATCAAAAAGAACACGACCTTCAACATCACCTGCAAGACCAACAAAAGCAGCAACACCCATTACAGGCATAGCAGTTGATTTTAAATACAAATCACCACGCTTAACATCAATACCACCTAAAACTTCTTTTAATACTTTATAAGAAGTTTCAACGAATGGATTAATATACTCTACTCTCATTATTCCCCCTATTTATAATTTTATACATATTTAATTTTTCTTATATGCAGTTAATGAACCAACTGTTACTTCCATAAAATTGGATACACCAGCTATAGATTCATTTTCTCCAAGAATAAGAATTCCATTTCCTTTTAGTTTTTCGTCAAAATCAGATATTACTGTATTTTGAACATCAACTTCTAAACAAGAAAGCAAATCTCTTGCAAAGATAATATCTGTCATTGGCAAAGCGTTAGAGTTTTGACAATCATGATATTCAAACATAATAGAATCTTTTATTTCTTGGGAAAAAGTTAAACTTCCATTAGCTGTCTTTGAAAGATACGGAGATAACCAAGTATTAGCATAATCTTCCGAAACTTTTAAAGATGGAGCATTAGAAACATTTAACAAATCCACATCTTGTGCATACAAACGAATTTTTGCATCTGGATAGCGTTTTTTCAAGACACAGGCTAATGAATATGTTTCTGCACCTTTTGCACACCCAGGATTCCATACAACAATCTGTTTTGCTGCATTATCTGGCAAAAGAGCATAAATAGCATCTGCGTATTTTTCACTCCAAAAAACACTTGTATCTGTAGACCAGAAAGAACTTAAAAATGCTGTAGCATCTTCACTATTCTTTAACTGAATATTACTTTCTCCTTTTTCTTTTAGCCATTCATCAAAACGATGCTTAGTCCAATTTTCATTAACTGGAGAAGATACAAATTTTTTATAATTTTTTAATGATTCAAGAATAAATTTATATTCATTATCAAAAGTTTTTTGAACTTCCTTTTTTTCTTCAACAACAACTTCAGATGCCACAACATTATTCTTAGAAACATTAGCAGTCTGTGCAACATTTCTACTTACTTCATTAGGAACAGAATTATTAGTTGTTACAACATCTACATCTTTTTGTTTTGACTGTTCTTCACTTGTATGTCTAAGGAAGATTCTTCCAATATCAAGCAAGATATAAAGTCTTTTATCAGCTTCTACAACGCCAGAAATATATTTTACATTTATATCACCAAACAAAGGATGTGGTGGCTGAATTGTACTTTTTTGGATTCCAACAACCTTATCAATTTTATCAACAATTATACCAAAAATCTGTTCTTCAAAACGAAGAATTAATAAATTCTGCAAATCAACTTTACGAGTTGTATCAATTGGAATATTGAAAAACAAACGCATATCAAGAATAGGTATAATTTCACCACGAAGGTTATAAACACCTACAACAAAAGGCAATGTATTTGGAACATATGTAAAATGACCTGCTTTTGCAATTTCTTTTACATTCATTATATCAATGGCATAATCTTTTCCTGATAATGAAAAAGTAACCATTTTAAAATCAATATTCATTTGCTTCTTTCGTTCTTGAGACTGTTCATCATCTTTTTCTGCAATATCTACATTAGAAACTTGAGATTCTACAATTTGCATATTTTCAGTATCCATCATAACCTCTTAAACAAACATTAATCTGAATTCCTTAAGAATTCATTTCCTGTTTTATACTTAGTTCTAATAATTGACCAACATCTATAATTAAAGAAACAGAACCATCTCCTAGTATAGAAGCACCTGCAATTCCTGGTGAATTTGTAAATTGATCACGCAATGGTTTAATAACAACATCTTCTTCACCAATGAGCGAATCAACCATAATTCCCACTTTTTTATCTTTTGAGCCAACAATTACAATATTACAATATTCATCTTGAACAGACTCTTTTATATTGAAAAGTCTTGCCAAACGAAGCACACTAATAACTTCATTTCGAACATTTAAAACTTCGTAATTATCGATTGTATTTATTTCTTCAGGTTTAATTCTTTGACTTTCAATTACAGACGCAATTGGAATTGAATAAATTTCTTTTCCAACACGAACTAAAAGTCCCTGAATAATTGCTAATGTTAATGGAATTTTTATACTGAATGTAGTTCCTTTGCCTTTTTCGGAAGAAACAGAAACTGTACCATTCAATTTGTCTATCATTGTTTTTACAACATCAAGACCTACTCCACGACCTGAAACATTTGTAATTTTTTCTGCAGTTGAAAAACCTGGCATAAAAATAAGTTGATATGCTTCTTGGTCTGTAAGTTCTTTATCTGGATGAATCAAACCTTTACTGATAGCTTTTTGTTTTACTTTTTCTGCATCAATACCAGCACCATCATCTGCAATATCAATAACGATTAAGTTTCCTTCATTAGAAGCCTTTAATAAAACAGTTCCAGTTTCAGACTTTCCAGCTTTTAATCTTGCTTCTGGAGATTCAACACCGTGGTCAACAGAGTTACGAACACAGTGCATAATAGGATCTAACAAATCTTCAACAACAGATTTATCAAGTTCAGTATCTTCACCTTCAATAACAAGATTAATTTTTTTATTCAAATCACGCTGCAAATCTCTAACAACTCTTGGGAATCTACTAAAAATCTGATTAATAGGAACCATTCGAATTTTCATTACACCTTCTTGTAATTCCCCAGCGATTCTTCCCAAATTCTGAGCTGCTGAACGCAACTTTATTGTCATATTTTTTAATTCTGCATCATCTTCATCATATAAAGAAGACAAATTACCATATTCTTGAGTAATTTGATTTTTAATATCTTTTAAAGCAGCACCATTTTGTAATTCTTCAAAATATCTAGGCAACTGATCAAAGAATTTTCTAATTTTTTCAGAATAAACTGTTTTTACAGATTGAAAGTGAGCAAGTTCATCAGACAAATGAATTGCAATCTGATTAAATGCAGCTTTTGTAATTACAGTTTCACTAACAAGATTCATCAAATAATCAACGCGTCTTGAATCAACACGCAAAACAGAACCTTGCTGAGCGCTATGCTGTCCAGAACTTTTTTCAGTTTCTTTTTTAGGTTCTTGTTTTTTTGATTCAGCTTTTGTTTCTGCCTTAGGAGCTTGTGCAGCAGCAACTTCTTGCTGAACAACAGGAGCAGCTTCAACTTCTTGAACAACCACAGGCTCAACAACTTGCTGAACAGGTTCAGAAGCTACAGTAGCAGAGGCATTTTTTGCTGCTCCTACAGTTCCTACTTCTGCAGATAAAACTTGTCTTGCATCAGTACAAACAGTAACATCACCTAAGAAAGCAACATCTTCTATTTTTTCTTGATTTTCTGAAGTTGCAAGATAATAATAAACATTTTCATAAAATGCGTCTTCATACAAAGCATCAAAATCAGGAACAGTTTTTAAAACACTTCCCAAGGCTTTTAATGCTGCAAAAACTTGAATGCCACCAACGGAATTCATTGGATTATTTTCATCAAATTTTACAGAAACACACCAAATTTTTTGTCCTTCTGAACAAGCTGCTTTTAATTCAGCAAATTCTTCTTCAGAAAGTGGCTGAATTTCAAATATAGAATTACCAGAATCTTGAACAACAGGAGTTTCAACGACAGGCTGAGCAACAGGTTTTGGTGCAACAGCTGCAACAGTAGGTTTTGCCTTTTGCTTTTCACCTTTACCTGGAATATATGATTGGAGAGTAGAAACTAAGTCATCAATATTTTCTTCGTATATTGAACCATTTGAACGATGTTCCAACATAGCTTTAATAACATCAATAGAATTTAATAAAACATCAACAACAGCTTCTGTAATTTCTACATTATCAGAACGAATTTCATCAAGGACATCTTCTACTTTGTGAGTAAAACTAGCTAATTCAGTCATTTCAACAGTTGCAGAACCACCTTTTAAGGTATGAGCCGCACGGAAAATTTCATCAACAGCTTCTCTATTAGAAGGGTCACTTTCAATAATTAATATATTACTTTCAAGAGTTTCAACTTGTTGCTCTGCTTCTGCAAAGAAATCTTTCAATAACTCTTCATTGTTAGGATCAAGATAATCACTCATAACGATAATTATATACTACAATTTTCATAATTCAAGTTTTTTTAGCAAAAAAAAGATAAAAAAAAATTGAAAAATATAACTATCTTTTTACAGAAATTCTGCCGATAATGAAAGCGGTTTATTGTCTTTTATCAATATACCATCAGGAGATTACAGTGAAAATTAAAAAACTATGTAAAATATTAGCTTTATTATTGATATTCTCAAATTCTATAGCAAGTGCAGAGATTTTCTTTAGTGGATACACAGGTGCAAAAGCGAACTTCAACTTGGGAAAAAATTCCGAAAGCGTAGATCCACAATTATCACTTGAATCATATTTTGCAGGGCAATTTAATTTTTCAGAAAATATAATTGGTCATGCAGAATTTTCACTAAATACTTCTGATTTAATAGAAAATTCAATCTTCAAGGAAACATGTTCAAAATTCCAAATAGATGAAATTTCTGTAGTATTTCGTAGCAAAGGGTTAAATTCAACAAATTATTTTAGTATTTTTATGGGAACTTACGAACCTATTGGTTCTGACATCTTTTTGCGTAGACAATTTGGAATCCAGCCAATAATGTCAAAAATCACAGAAAGCTGGCTTGGCATTGCAGGTTCAGTAATTTATCCTTTATTCGGAATTGGAATTGCCGATGTTATTCATTTTTCAAATCAACCACTTGCTTTAGGTATTTATAC
>JAEIGA010020058.1_pt1 | contig 10188 bp, 10 predicted proteins | sample 9270691 | NCBI WGS metagenome assembly JAEIGA01 (sample SAMN17057246, study PRJNA624740) | gut metagenome | biome: biome; isolation source: fecal sample | host: Bos grunniens | place: China: Xizang | collected 2019
AACTCATTAGTTACTTCTTTAACAGAATGTAAAATATTTAAATTAACTAAATTTGTCTTTAATTGTTTTCCTATCATAAATTCCATACTAAAATAATGAACTTTTCTATTTGTATCTTTCTTACTGTTAATCCAACTATTATTAACATATAACTTTTGAATAACTTTTGCTAATGAAATTCTTAGCATTTCTTCATTTGCATTTTCAACACTTACTAGCCATCTATTTTTTATATCCTCCACTAATTCATTTTTAAATTGTTCTTTGTTAAACATAAAATTCCCTCCTTATCTTATTTTTACTTGAACTGTGCAATCATTTAAATCTAAACCTTCTATTAATTCTTGAACTTCTAAAATGGCTACTCTTTTAAGTTGTACTTTCATATCTTCGTCATTATACATATCTTGTATCTTATCTATACCTTGTTCAACAAAACTTTCTAAGAAGTACTTAGTTACTTTTTGCCCTTCGTCTTCTCCACATAGTAAATTGTAATCGTTTTGTTCCCATATCAATGTATCCTTTTCATAATGAACACTTTCTATGTCTAGTGTAGGCTCACTTATCTCAACAGTTATAGTTCCGTTTTCATCTTGTGTTACTGTTGCATTTGCAAAACTTATATCATAATTGTATACTAAGTTAGCTGTACCTTTTAATGTTGCTCTTTTCTTTAATCCTAAAAATGCGTCTTCTTCATACATATAAGTGTGAGTCATTGAAACTTTACTGTTCTTTAAAACACTATAAGTTTTTAGTTCATTCATTTTTTCTTGTACAGTTTTAACATTTACTATTGAAATAGTTTGGTCTGTTGCCCTTTCTTCAACTTGTTGTTTAAGGTATAAATCTGTTTTTAATTGACTTATTTGTTGGTTTTGATTATGCACTATTAAAGCACCTAACAAAATGAATAATCCTAAAGTAGTTCCTAATATAACTTTTAACATAAACTCCTTATTATTTTTTTTCATCATTCTATTATATCTACTCATATTATCTACCTCCCTTATCTTATTTATAACTTTATTATACTATTATTTTTATATTCTGTCAACTATTTTGACCAATAATCTGTCAAAATATTTTGTATTTCATTTGATAAATATTGTCCTACATAATTTGCATATTTATCTGACATTATTTTTTGTAATTCATTTGGATTACTAAAGAAACCTAACTCTCCTAAAACTCCTATTGTTGAATTGTGTATTGCATTTAATTCTCCTATATAACCTCCATTAGCTTGATTTTCTCTTTGTTTTACCATACCATTGTTTGCTATGCTATTACTTAATCTTTGTGCTATATTCTTTGCTCCTACATTTCCTTCATTATACATAAAGAAGAAACCGCTAGAATTTTCATTATAGTAATTTGTGTGTAATGATAAATATAGTTTAGGATTGCTTATATTTGATATTCTTCCCGCTGCATTTAAATCTTCTGATTTACCATTAGCTATTTGTAATTTTACATTAACACCGTTATTTCTTAATTCTTGATAAACATTTTTAGCTATTTTTAAATTAATATCATATTCACTTATATAATGTCCTTGATTATCTTTGTGTATAGGAATATCATTTGGTATATTTTTCCAACTAATATCTAAGTTGTCTATATATATACGTTTGCCTACTTTACCATTATATTCTCCAACTCTTACAATCACATCATATTCTCTTATTTGCCAAGCTGGTATACTTTCATTAACACTCTGCTCTATTCTAGTTCCTCCTATTGAATATTTTATATAATCCTCTTTCCCATTTGACATACTTGTATGTCCATTCATTAATAACATTCCTATTAATAATATCATTAATATGTTTTTAAATTTATTAATTAATAATGCAATCATCTTATCTCGACCACCCTTCAATTTTTATCTTGTTATATCTTTATTATACTGTCGTCTTTATATTCCGTCAATTAAAATTAAAAAATAAAGTGGGAATAATCCCACTTTTATTTACTCACTATATTTTTCATATAATGCTTTCATTTGTGATATACCTATTTCTAATGCCTCCGCATTTTCTTGTGTTGCCATATCAATAGTTCTTTGTTCTCCATTATAATCTGTTCCTAATGCTCTGTTCATACATTCTATTGCCTGTTCTCTTAATCCAAGTCCACTTAACATTCCACCATATTGTATCATTTCTGCTTTTATTTCTTCTATATCTCTAACTTCATCTGAAAATGCCTCAACTGATGATTTACCTACTTCTTTAGTTACTCTATCTTTCCCATATCCTTCACAAGCCTTTACAAATGCGTCTTTTATTACCTTAGCCGAATCTCTTTCATTGTCTTTTAATTCTATGAATAATGGTAAATCTTCTGCTATTGAAACTTTATTTTTACCAAAGTTCCACATACTTTCATTAGTTACTAATGTTCTCTTTTGTCCGTCTTTAGTTCCTTTTTTACTTATAAACCAAGCTAACTGACATTCTTTTGATACTATCTTAGCTAAACGTTTGTTAGTTTGTAAATCATATCTTATATAACTATTTCCATTTTCATCTGTTAATTCCTCTTCATCACTATGACATATATAAACAAAACTCCAACCTATTTGTTTCATAGGTGCAAATAATTCATTATATAATTTATCTATAAGTGCATATGCACCATTGAAACTTTTAACATCTGCCATAAAATCTTTATTATATTTATTTAATATATGACTAGTTATTATTTCTCCAAGTCTTGTTAATGTGTCTATTATACAAACTCCACCAAATTCTTCATATGCTTCTTTTGTAGCTAATACTTTTGTTACTTCTAATAAATCTTTGTAAGACGCAACTGGCACATCATTTGAACATAAAGACGCACTACTACCATATTCACAAGCTAATAATATATGTTGTCCTTCAAATAATGCACTTGCTAAAGTTGTTTTACCTGCGTCAGGCATACCATATAAAATCATATTATAATTTCTTAAATCAACACTTATCTTTTTATTTTTATTTTCTTCTTTCTTTTGTCTTAACATATCTAAAGTAAATTTTGCCATTTATCATCTCTCCTTTAAGTTTGATTTTATTTACATTCTTATTATACTGTTATCTTTATTTAATGTCAATAGGGTAGAAATAAATCTACCCTATTTATTTTTAAAATCTGAAATTGAAATTCTGATTTAAAATTACTTATTTAGAATGGGAAGTTCATTCCGCTAGACTTACCACTAGGTTTATTTGCTCTACCAAATCCTTTTGGAACTTCTACTGTTTTACCATTACTTTCTTTTATGTTTTGTATTTTTTCTTCTAATGTTTTAACCCCTTCTCCTATTTTGTTAAAATCAAATGCTTCATCATTTTCATATTCATCTTCATCTAAAGCATAGCCACCTATTATTCTTATCTCTCTGCTTACTTTTGTTGTAGGCTCAAATGTTGGTACATTACCAAATCCTCTTTTTGGTTTATCTTCTTTTTTAACCTCTGCTTGTTCTATTCTTGACATAGGCTCAACACCTATTGAACAAACTCTACCTTTAACAAATTCTTCTTCACAATAATCAAGTGCATTATCATCTGGTTGTCTTAATATTAATTCATATCTTTCTACTGCTACACTATCTGCTATTTCTTCTCCAAATCTATTTGTATATCCTTTTCTAAACTCTGGTACAAGGAAATCTAATTTTAATCCAACTATATCTCCGTTATTATCTATCATTCTTTCTACATCATTTCCACAAACTCCAACTAAAGTTCCTTCTAAGTATGGCACATTGTGCATACCCTCTTTTGCTCTATTGACAAAGTTTGCTGTTAATCTGAAATTAGTTACTAACTCTCCATTACTCATATATCTGTTGTTACTTAATTTAACACCTTTATTTGCATAAACAAAATCTACTTCGTCTTTACTTGCTACTGTTGTTGCCTCATGTTTTACTGGTTTTGCCTCTTTATTATTTCTTCTGTCTACAAATTGACTATCAAGTGATTTATATTCTTGATGTATTGTCATTAAGTTTGTATAAATTTTATTTTCTGCACCCGTACTAGTTAATTTGTTTGCAAATATTTCTAAGTCAACCCTTTGACCGTCTTCCTCTCCAACTTGTAAAGTTAATCTTACTGACGCATATTCACTACCTGTGCTAGTTTTTCCTAATGATACTAATTTTGCTACTAAATATCCACCTAATTTAAGTTCGTTTGTTACTATTGCCATAAAACATCTCTCCTTTTTAGTTTAATTTTTTATTTACATATTTATTATACTATTCATTTTATATACCGTCAATTAATTTTAATAAAAAATCATTTTGCTAAATAAATCTTTAGCTATTTTTCCACCATATTCTTGTACTTCTTCTCCTTGTTTTGTTATAAGTGTATGAACTGTAAACACTTCTCTTTTATTTGTACCTTTCTTTTTTGATGTACTTATTATTATTCTTAAATTTGCTACATACATTTTCTTTCCTACATAACCTATTTTAATTGAATTTTTTGGCATTACATCTTTATATCTATTTGGATTAATTATACTGAAATTATTTATCATTAAATCATACCCTTTCTATTCGCTTAAATATTCTATTATCTCTATTAATTCTTCATCTGTAAGTTCTTCAAAGAATAAGTCATTACGTAAATCTTCCATTAAAGTTTCATAATTTAAATCTAACATTCAAATCACTCCTTTAATTTATTTATCTTACACCTTTATTATACTTATCTTTTTATCATTCGTCTAGTAAATTTTATAATTAAAACGGAAATTAATCCGTTTTAATTATTCATAACTTTCTTCATCTTTGTCAAATCTCCAACCTTTTGCAACAGGAAATCTTAAACTTTCTTTTCCTTCTTCATTAGTTGTTACTTCGAAATATTGCACTTCCAATATCTTTCCTAAGTATTTGTCTTGATTGTTCCAAACTTCATCTCTCATGTCTTGTGTCCAACCACTACCTACTTTCACTTCATTATCTTTGTATTTGACTACTACTGCTCCAAGTGTTCCTTCGTTTGCTCCGTTACCTTCTTCGAAAGCTACAACTCTTAAATCCATTGTACTCATAGCTTTAACTTTTAGTAAACTTTTAGTTCTTTTAAATTCATATGGACTATTTAATTTATTAAGCATTAATCCTTCAAGTCCTTCTGCGACAACCTCGTTTAGTTTTTCATTTATATCATTTATGTCATTTGTTATGAAATATAATGGTGCTAACTGAACTAGTCTATTATTTCTACTTTCTACATACATAATTAACTTTCTTCTTCTATCTAAAAAGTAATCATCATTTGATTTATTAATATAATCTTCTAATGGAACTATATCAAATGCAACAAATGTTAAATCTTTTTTTACACCTTTACTATTTACAATAGCACTTGTCTTTTTAAATAAATCTTTACTGTCTAATCCTTCTTGATTTAAAGCTAATAATTCTCCGTCAACCATTAAATCTTTATCTCCAAAAACCTCTTGCATAGCTTCTGTTAACTCATTCATTCCTTGTATTACTTTATTTTGTCTAGTTTTAGCAATAGCTTTTCCATTTTGAATTAACCAAGTACATCTTATTCCGTCTAGTTTTAAACTTACTGCTACATCTTCGTTTAAAATTCCGTCCCATTTACTTCCAAGTTGTATATCGTGGGTTACAATTAAATTCATAGCTTTATTTATATTTTTAACATTTATTCCACATTTTAAATCTTTTAATAATATCATAGTTACTAATTCCTTTTCATCATCTGTTTCTAAGTTAGCTATAAATCTACCTATATTCTTCTTTAAGTTATCATTTATATTACTATTTGCTAATTCATCTAGCATTTCAAATAGTGAACTCCATTTACTTTCTCCACTATACTCTTTGATACTTCTTTTTTGTACTCCAAATTTAAGGTCTGTATCATAAGTGTAAGACAAAACTTTTCGCAATAATTCATTTTCTTTATTTCTTTTTAAAATATTTATTTTATCATTTGTACCACTAGTATTTCTGATTTGTTTTATTATACTAATAATTTCTTGTAAATTTTCTATCACTCTATCATCTCCTTTACTTTATTATACTATTAAAATTATAATTTGTCAACTTAAAAATAAACTTCTCCAATAGTTATTACTTCTTTTTCATTTTCTGTGTCAAATATTAATCCTCCATTTTCTCCTAACATAACAATCTTAACCTTGTCTTTAAGTGACGCAATTTTACATACTAGCATATTTACTTTATGATGAAAATTATTCTTATGATAATGTGGTTGTACTGAATATCCTTTTGTTATTCCTAATCCTTTTTTCTTTTCATAATAATTATAATATCCGTCAACGTGTGGACATATATGATATATTGATTGTAGAATTAATGCACCGGCAGAAGAGCCGACAAATATTTTACCTTCTTGATTTTCTAAAATAAAATTCCATAATCCACTTAGTTTAAGTATAAAATCTATATTCTCCATAAATCCACCATTAAAGAAAATTACATCACTCATTTTAATTTTCTCTTTTATATATCTTATTTCAGTAGTGTCTTTTGGAAATGGTGCTACTATAAAATCTCCATATTCTATTCCAAAGTTTGCCCAATGTTTGTATAAACTTTTTCTTTCTTCTCCATATACTAATGTATCTTGATTTTCCATTTGCCATTTTAAATCACTAGCATAAGTAAAACACAACACTTTCATATTGGGTTTTATAATCTTTTGTAATTCATTAAACGCATATTCATCTGATATATTATTATTGCTCAACAATACACATTTACTCATACTTATCACTCCTTGTTTATTTATATCTTTATTATACTATTAACTTTATATATCGTCAATTAGATTTAAAATAATGTAGTTAGAATATTTTCTAACTACATTTCATTTTTAATTGTATAAACAGTATACATATTACATTTTATTCCAAGTGTATCTATATAAGATTTAGTTTGTCTTTCGCTAAACTTAATTCCAATTTGTTTTTCTACTTCTAATATTTTATCAACTACATATGAAACAGTTAAAGCCGTTGTTGAGATATCTTCATCTTCTATTCTTGAAATTAGATTATTGATTTTCGTTTTTGCCGCATTAGATTTCATAGGATTTAAACCTTGATTATTAAATTTATTTGGTCTATTCCTCCAAAAATATTTACTTTCATCATTGTATCTGTAATATGAATAAGCTATTCTTTTCCCTTCTTCTTCGCTTTGCTTTGTATTCATACGATAACCAAGTTCATTTGTAGCTTTTGTTACTACCTCTTCTACCTTATTATTTATTATTACTTCTCGATTAGGTAATTGTATACGATTACCATTTATATTTTCTTTTTTTAAATTACTCAACTCACTAAATTCTTCTCCTTTTATTCCACTTCTCATTAGCAATAATAATGCTTTATCTAAATTGTTTTCAAAGATTTCTATTGCATTAAATAATCTATCAAATGAAATATACTTTATAGATTTACCTTCTACTCCTTCTAAATCATCTCTAGTAATTTCTCTATATACTCCATTACCTATAAAGAATAAATACTTTTTTAATAAACTCCATTTTACTGCAATAGTATTATATTTATTACTACCTAAATTACCTAAAAAATTTAAACAGTCCTCTTTATTCCACTTATCTATTTTCTTTTTATTATATACTTCATATTCTTCTATTCTTTTGAATAGAGTATCATAAGATTTTTTAGCACTTTCAGAAGTGATTTTAGTTTCTAAAAAATTATTTTTCATTTAAAATTCCTCCTTTTATATAAGTTGCCATAGAACGTATATCATAAACACTCTTACAAGTTCCTATTGTTCTCATTAGAAATCTTTTTAATTCATTTTGTGTCATAGTTATATTGTTTTCGATTTCATAATCCACAACTAAATCAACTACATAACTTAAAATTAAATTACTTAATACAACTCTTTCATCATCATCTAACATAGATTTAATTCTTTGCAATCTACCTCTAAATCCACTAGGTTTAAATGGTGCTAAACCATTATTAGTTCCTTTTGTAATCCTAGTTTTAAAAAGATATTTACTACTTGAATTATAAACGATAACTTTCTCATATACACCTAAAGCTATATATTCTTTTTCCTTCATTGTTTGTTCTACAAGTTCCATTGTATAATCATCTATTCGTTTTTCAAAAATGGTTTTCAGATTTAAATTTATGTTTTCTATTTTTAGATTTATTAAATCTCCGATTTCGTGCTTAATTCCTATTCCATTTCTAAGTAACATAAGTATACATCTATCACTTATATTATTTAATTTACCAACTAGATTTATTAAATCTTCCTTACTAATATATCTATTATATTGTGATATATAACTATCTGATACTAGATTATTAATATCATCTACCATTGTATTAATAGCATTATTATTCATATAATTAAAAAACTTTCTGATTAATCCTATCTTAACCATAGTAGAATTATAAGTTTTTCCTTTATACATATTAATTAATTCATTTATTTCTTTTTCTCCAAACTGTTTTACATTTATATTATATTTTTCTTCAAGATATCTTATACCGTCAAAGATAGTTTCATATAATCCTTTTACACTTTCAGAAGTAACTTCTTCTTTAATAAACTTTTCATATATCATAATTATCAACCTCCTTTACAACTATATTATTTACCTATTTTTATATTATTATACTAGAAAAATTAAAAAAGGTAAATGTTTTTTATAAAATGAAAATCAAATTCTGATTTAAAATTACCTATTTTGTTTAGAGTTTATGTCGTTATTACTTTAATAATACCGTCATATACTATAAAAAATATATAGAGGATTAATCCTCTATATATTTTAATGTAATAACTATATTATCATTCTTATCTATAAGTATTTTGTCTATTAACTCCCTTAATACAACCTTCTTCTGTTCATTAGTTCCTAAGTCATATATGTTTTTAAAGTTCTTAAACTTTTCTAATAGCTTATGTTTGTTTTCATCTTTATTTATTTCTATTTGTAATGTATCTTTAAGTTGTTTAACATTCTTTTCCTTTTCAACTATTCTAGCTTGTGTTTCTGATACTCTATCTAGCATTACTTGTAAATCAAACTTTAGTTTCCCTTTAAAGATATCATCTAAGGTTTTATTCAATCCTTCTAATAGCTTACTATCATCTGCTAATTGTTCTTCTAAGAACTCTATTTCAGTTTCTAACTTATGAATTACACAATCTTTATTCTGCTTTAATTCATATTCTATTTTATCAGAAGTTAAGTTGCTTAATCTTTCTTCAATAGCTTTGTCCAACTTTTCAAATAACTTTTTGGTTGCATAAGTTTTCTTTATAGGATATCTATATCTCTTGCAATAATTACAAATGATAGTTTGATACTTCTTATCCTTTACATACACATAAGAAGTGTGCATTTTATTTATAGTATCATCATAGCATTTGTGAAAAATTAAACTCTCATATTTATTTGTAAGATTTCTATTTGTATAAACTGATTTACTTTTCTTTATAGTTCTACTAGCTAAAATTTCATTAGCTTTTCTAAATGTATAATCATCTATTATTCTTAATGAAGACACATAAAATTGCTCATTATAAGCATATGAATTTCTAATTCCTAGATAACTTTTATTCTTTATAATACTTATGATACCTTGTCTAGTATATGGTTTACCATTGAGATTTTTAATTCCTAAATTATCCATATATTCAACACATTTACTTGTTCCATATTTAATATACAAATCAAAAATATTCTTGATGATAGGCACATACCTTTCATCTATTACTACTCTTTTATCTTTTACTTTATACCCTAGTGCAAGTTTACCTCCAACATACACATCATCTTTCCAATTTGCTCTCTTACCATTCTTGACACGCACACTTGTCTTTTTACTTTCACTCTCGGCTACCCATAGCTTGATACTGTTCACTAGGAAATCACTATCTTGCCCACTATTCAGTTCTCCTTCTGTGACACTAAGAACTTTTACACCACACTCGTCTAGCAAATTTAGAAAGGAAATTAATTCTAATCTCCTTCCAATTCTATCCAAATTGAATACAATTAGCTTATCCAAAACTCCTTCAATAGCTAAGTTTCTTATTTCATTTAAATCTTTTCTTTCGCTCATTGGAGTTTTAAACCCACTTGTCCCTTCTTCCCTTATTACTTTATCAAT
>JAEIGA010020059.1_pt1 | contig 10187 bp, 11 predicted proteins | sample 9270691 | NCBI WGS metagenome assembly JAEIGA01 (sample SAMN17057246, study PRJNA624740) | gut metagenome | biome: biome; isolation source: fecal sample | host: Bos grunniens | place: China: Xizang | collected 2019
CTGAAGGAACAGCCAAAACTCACACCCGGTATGCCGCTCACTTCGTCCGACATCAACAAGCAGAAGGACGATGTCCTGAGAAAGGCATTCGGATTTAAAGATTAAGGAGAATTAAACATGGCAACTACTGTTACCGCTCCCGTTGGCAATACTATTGCCCTTGCCCAGAAGTATCTGGACATGCTTGACGAGGTATACGCAAGAGAAGCACTTACCTCTGTATTTGAAATGCCCGAAGACCTTGTCCGTTGGCAGGGCGCAAAGATTGTCAACCTTTACGAACTCGATCCTGTCGCACTTGCAAACTACGACAGAAACGCAGGCTTCGTTCCCGGTGATGTTGACGGTTCTTGGAATCCGTACACCATCGAAATCGACCGGGGCAGGTCATTTTTGATTGACAGTCAAGATGACGAAGAGACCTTAGGTCTGGCTTTCGGCAGACTTCTGGGAGAATTCGAACGTAGGTTCGTGATCCCGGAACTCGATGCTTACCGTTTCGCTAAGATTGCAGGAACTACTGGCATTGACGGCACGACCGAGACCATCTCCACCGCTGCTGCTGCCGTTGCCGCAATCGACCTCGCAACCGCATCGATGGATGATAATGAAGTCCCCTACGAAGGACGCATCCTGTTCGTCAACCCGACTTTCTACCGCTACCTCAAGGGCGGCATCGAGCGCAGAGTTATGAACGGCGAAAACAACATCAACTACAATGTTGAGTATTACAACGACATGCGGATCATCTCTGTTCCGTCTGCTCGTTTCAACACCGCCGTCACGCTGAACGCTCCGACCGCTTCCTCTGGTGCGGGTGGCTACACCGCTACGGGCAACACGATCAACTTCATGATCGTTCACCCGGACGCTGTTATGGGTGTTGTTAAGCATCGCATTCCGAACATCTTCAGCCCGGCTGAGAATCAGGAAGCGGATGGTTGGAAACTCAACTACCGTATCTATCACGACATCTGGGTGAAGAAGAATAAGGCGAAGGGCGTATACCTTAACGCCCCGGCGTAATGGTACGCAAAAACCCGGACGGTTCTGTCTCCGTGGGAATCTTAACTGAGCATATTCCTACTGCGGTTGCGGAGACCAAGGCTGAAGAGCCTGTGGTTTCCGCTCCGAAGGAAGTGAAAAAGCCCGTAAGGAACCCCGTGAAGAAGCCCGTCAAAAAGTAAGCAGAAAGGAGATACGCATGACCGATCAAGAGAGAATCGCACGAGTGAAGTCTTACTTTGATCCCGATGCGCTCACAGAAGCAGAAGCGAGTGCGTATCTTGCCATCGCAAAAGACACAGTCCTCGATCAGCTTTATGCGTTCTCGGCTCTCTACCCGGAGAACGCAACCATCCCGCCAAAGTACGAAGGAGCATGGTGCGAACTGGCGGCGAGATACTTCTCCCGCAAGGGCGGTCTCGGTGAAACGATGCACATCGAAAACGGCATCCACCGCGACTGGTACTCGTCGGACGACCGCGATCTGCTGTCACGCATTGTGCCATACGCATCTGTGAGGTGACGATATGCAGTCATTAGCTTCTAACAGGCAGAAGATCTGGTACGCAGACTATGACGGCATGGTTGATGTTGTGGACGAGTACGGGTACAAGACTGGCGAGAAAACCATCAAGTACACCGACCCACAGCCATTCCTCATCTACGTTGCCCCGTCAAGGGGAAACCTTGGATGGTATCCCTTCGGCATCGGCGAGGACTACACGAACGTAATGTCAACGTGCGACACGGACTGCCCGATCAACGAGAACAGCGTACTGTGGATCGGAATTTCGCCCTTTTCAAGCGATCCTAACGTAGCGGATATTCCGCACAACTATACGGTGCAAAGGGTCGCTGTGGGCTTAAATTCGATCTTATACGCAGTAAAGAAGGTTGATGTCTCATGAGCAAGAAATCCAAGCGGGTTATTAACGTACAACTGGACGAGCAGTCGCTCAAGGATGCGGCTACGCTTCTTCGGAACTACCAGAACCAGTTTTATACTGCAATGCGTAGGGCAATGGACAACCTCGCTTGGGCTTTGGAGCCGATGATCCAACAGGACTTTGCGTATGCCGGGTATATTCCGGGCGAAGGACGCACCCCGGATGTCATTGTCGCCCCGAAGGTGGACAGGGACGGACTGGGGTTCACGATCACGGTTCAAGGACAGGAAGTCGGATTCCTTGAATTCGGCGCGGGCATATGGTCGGACTACATGCATCCGTTTGCGGACGATGTCCCGTTCAATGTTTACATGGGTTCGTTCTCGGAGAGCGAAGACGGTAAAGGCACATGGCTTAAATGGTTGCAAGACGGTAAAGACCCGATGAAGTACCCCTACAACCGGGAACCGAGATACGGATTGCTCCATGCATCCCAGTATATCAAGGATCACGCAATGGAGTATGTTAGAGAAGAACTTGGGAGAATCGCGATATGATCACAGTCAACCAGATTTATTCATACATCGAAGCGGCGGTAAATACTACCGCAAGACCCGTGTACTGTGCGGCTGTGAGAGTGAACGCCCCGAATTCCTTCCCGGCTTGCTACATCATCGAAGACAGCCATTCCTTCGTGCGTCAGAACGTGACGATCAACTTCAATGACACCCCGCTCAGTAGGAACTTCACGGTTGAGGTGTATTCCAACAAGCGCGTGAACGCCCTGTCTGAAGCGCGGGAGATCATGGACGATGTAGAGATTGCGATGAAACAGCTTGGCTTCATTGAAACATTTTGCGGACAGGTCGATAACGCCGACCCGTCCATCATCAGAATAGTCGGTCGCTTCACCCGTGTGTGCGGCGATAACGACACCATTACCACATAAGGAGAAATACCACTATGGCGGCTAACAACACACTCGGAATTAATGTGTATTACGCATGGCAGGCAACGGCAGGCGTGAAACCCACTACGGGCTACACTCTCCTGTCCGATGAGATCACCGAAATCCCGGAATACGATACTGCCCCGGAAGGACTTGATGCTACCCCGCTTTCCGAAACCGTTTCTGTTCGCAGAATCCCCGGTCTGAAGGATAACGGCGATGACTTCAGCCTTACCGTCAACATGTCACAGGCACTTATCGATGCTTGGGAAGCAATCGTGGCAGATGTCGCGACCAACATCCCTTCTGGCAAGTATCTGGAACTCATGATCGTGATCCCGAATTACACGGATGCCTACTTCCTGTCTGGCACTCCCGTTGCACTCGGCTTCGCGGGTGCTTCCGTGAACGAAGTCTTCACGGGTGCGCTTCACATCACTCCCTATCAGGATCATGGTTGGGACACCAAGGGTACGATCACCCCGTAACCTTAACAACTTTACAAGGGCAGATGTAAAAGTCTGCCCTATTTTTAAAAACACAGGGGGAACATTAAATGGCTAAGAAAGAAGCAACCGTAAATCCGCTCGTCATCGCAAATGCTGAAACGGGCAGAGCCGTAACAATTGAATTCAACCGCACGATCATTCTTCGCATGGAACGCGAAGGGATGTCGTCCGAGAAGGTCGGTGAAGCCGTTAAAACCTCACCGCTGTCCGCAATCAACGATCTGTTTTATTACGGAATGCTGATGCATCAGCCCGAAACGACCAGAGAAGAAGCCGAAACACTCCTGTTTGACGGGATCGGCATCTCCGGTGAACTGGTCGAGCGTCTGGCGGCACTCTACCAGAAGCCGTATGAGGATATGATTACAGCGCAGAGAAAAAACTCCCTGTGGACGGTGAAATAAGCGACAAGCTTGACACAACGCCGTCCAAAGCATTGAGTTATGCGGACTACTTCAAAGAATGGTTTCCCTTCTATCTTAACTGCGGCATGACCTATGAGCAGTACTGGGATTACGACTCATCACTCGTGATCCCGTACTTCCGCAAGTATACGCTATGGAAGGATGATCAGAACTTTTTCTCATATCTGAACGGCTTTTACAACTTCGTTGCTTTCAGTACTGCTCTGTCAAACCTCAACTTTGACGGCAAGCACAGGAAGCCGAACGAGTACCTCAAGAAACCCGCCGACATACGACCGAAGACGGAAGAGGAACAGGAAGCCGAACGACAGGAAAAACTCCGGGCGGTGATCGCTCGTCTGAACAGATTCCATACCGCGATGGGGGACAAACTAAATGGCAATAATTGATACGCTATCCCTACGCTTTGAAGCGGAAGCCGGGAGAGCATTAACAAACGTACAAGGGCTTGAAAATTCGCTGAAAAGACTCAGCGATGTAGTCGGTACGCTCAGTAAAAAGAATGTCACTCTTGGCATAAAACAAGATACCGGGGCGAACATTCGCAGTTTCGCAAGCGCGATCAAGGAACTTGACCTTGACAAGTTGCAACAATTCGGAGAGGTAACGAAGGGTTTTAAGAGCATTGCACTCGGAATCGGGTCTGCAACAGCTAACAATCTTCGCGCCTTTAATGCCGCACTCGCGGGATTTGACATTTCAAAGTTTGCGTGGTTCTCTGCCACGGCAAAAGACTTCCCCGGAATAAAAGTAAGCATCACAGGAGCAACTGGAAACGGCTTAAAGATGCTTGCCGAAGGTGTCAACACAATCAACATTGACAAGTTCAGAGAGTTTGCGAATGTTGCTTCCGGGTTTAATGGTCTTCGGCTTGGTCTTGGAGAAAAGGGCGGCGAAGCAATCTGGCGTTTTGCAATGGCGATCAATGCGCTCGACATTGCGAAACTGCGGGAATTCGCACAGATTTCCGCTCAAATGACAGGGCTAAAAACCGGGATCACGCAAGCATCGGCAATAAATCTCGCGATGTTTGGAGCATCTGTCAATTCGCTTGACTTAGACAGACTTCGCGAGTTAGCATCAATCGACTTTTCCAACCTTGAACGGCTCGGAGTTGCGGCTTCACAGATCAAAAGCCTTTCGTCTGAAATCAGCAAACTGCAAGGTGCGGCAGACAAAGTAGACAAGGCTCAGAAATCAATCGACAAGCTTAATAACAGTCTTAGCAAAACAAGCGGCGAGACAAAAGAAGCGGCGCGTGGCGCGAAGAAAATGGGCGGTTCGCTTTCAAAGCTTGTTGCCCCGGTGAAAAACCTGTTCAAGTCCATCGGCAGAATTGCGTTCTATCGCGCGATCCGTTCCGCAATCAAGGCGGTAACGCAGGGACTAAGCGAAGGTATTAAAAACCTTTACTATTGGTCACAGGCATGGGGGACTTCGTTTGCCCCGGCAATGGACAGACTTGCCACAGCTACGAAGTATCTGAAAAACGGCTTCGCTTCGATGTTCTCTCCGCTTCTGGAGTATGCTATCCCGATCATTGACAGACTGATCGATAAGTTTGTTGATTTCTTCAACTTCGTGCAAGAAGGAATCGCACAGCTTACTGGCGCGCCCACTTGGAACAGGGCGTTAAAAGTTCCCACCACCTACGCAGACGCGCTTGATGATGCGTCCGCATCCGCTAAAGAACTGAAGAACCAGTTGATGGGGTTTGACGAACTGAATGTTCTGAACACTCCGACAAACAGCGGAAGGAACAAAGACAAGGACGAAGAAGACTATGCTTCAATGTTCGAACTTGTCGAGACGGCGGCGGGTAACAACTTTGAAAGCATCGGCGAGAAGCTTGCGTCCGCGCTGAACAAGGTGTTTGATGATCCAGAAGCGTGGGGGCAGAAGGGCGAGGGTCTTGCCAACGCTATCATCGGCGGGTTTAATAATGCGCTTGACTTCTTTAATGGGGTCAATTGGGAAAACATCGGTGCTTCAATCAGCGAATTCGTCAGCAAGTTTGCCACAAAGATTGCGGAATATCTGAAAGATGAAGATCCGTTTGGTGACGCAATCGATGCCCTTACAAATGCCCTTTGCGGCGTGATTGAAGGAGTAAACCTTGACGAATTGCTGAAGTCTCTCGCAAAGCTGTTCGTGTCTCTGAACGCCGCGCTTCCGTCAATCATTCTTGCAAGCCTTGCAAGTACATTCAAGGTTATCGGAACGATCTTGAATAAGATCGGGCTTACCGGGTTAGGCGAATCGGCAAATATCGCTTCCGACGCGCTTACCGACGCTCGGAAACAGTACGACGAATGGAAGAAGCTTAAACTCGACTACATCTTCGGGCAGATCGATATTATCGGCAATGATGGTGTACCGATAGATGTCACGCACAACAACGGCGGGAACGCCGCCCCGGACGCATCTTCCGTCTACGATCAGCAAGGTCGTACTCTTGATATCACGATCAAGATCAGTACAATGCTTAACGGCGCGAAGAAGAATCTTAGCGAGATCAAACAAGATCTTAGTGATTTCTTCGATGAAGTGAAGAAGCTTTTCAGCGCACCGATCATTTTGCTCCAGTTCGCAATTAAGAAGTTCGCCGAAACTGATTTCGCGCAAGACCTCGCTGAATGGGCGAAGGACTTTGCGGAGTGGTGGAAGAAACATCCGACCCCGATTTCTTGGTTCTTCGATCTGATCAGCGATGAGCGGATGGAGAAGTTCAAAGAAAATATTAGGGAATGGTTCGAAAAGTACCCCGCCCCGATAGACTGGATTATGGAAAAACTCGGTCGAGGCGAAAAGTGGAAGGAGTTCAAGGAGAAAATCGGAAAGTGGTTCGAGCAGTATCCCGCTCCGATTGATTGGATCATGGAGAAGACCGGGCGCGGTGAGAAGTGGAAGGAGTTCAAGAAGGGAATCAAAGACTGGTTTGCGAAGTACCCGGCTCCTATTGACTGGCTCATGGACAAAACTGGAAGGGGCGAAAAGTGGCAAAAGTTTAAGGACAGCATTAAAGAGTGGTTTGAGAAATATCCCACTCCGATTTCGTGGTTCTTACAAAAGACTGGCATCGGCGACAAGGTAAAGGATGCGTGGGACAAGACAAAGAAATGGTTCGAGGAACATCCTTTCCCGGTCTTCGCGGCTGTTGAAGCACTCGGCGAAAAAATCAAAGAGAAGTGGGACGAGTTCATTAACTCTGATTTTGTAAAGAACCTTAAAGTTGCGTTCACTATTGTAGCACCCGCGCTCAACAACGCACTTAAAGAAAAGATTTCAAAGTGGTGGACGGACACCTTTGTCCCGTGGTGGGAGAACAATACCGTTTTAGGGCGGCTTGTTGTACAACTTAAAAGCCCGGAATTCAAAGCGCAGTTTAACCAATGGTGGAATGATGTCAAGGACTGGTGGAAAGACAAGGTTCTCAACCTTCACATTAAGACCCCGCACTTCTCGTGGGTTGGCGGCGATCCGAACCCGCTTACATGGGTTAATCCCGCGAACCGTCCGCACATTCAAGTGGATTGGTACGCACGGGGCGGCTTCATCAATCCGTCTTCGTACTCGCTGATGGGCATGGGCGAAAACGGTGTCCCGGAACTCCTTGGTACAGTCGGCGGCAGATCGGCAGTAGCGGGTGGTGCTGAAATCACAGGCATCCGCGAAGCCATCTACGAACAGGGGCAGAGAGAAGAGACGCTTCTGCGTAATCTGATCAACGCAGTCAACAGTAAAGACCTTACGCTCGTTGCGAACAGCAGTACGGGCAGATGGGTGAACAGAGCATTAAGCGCATATGCGGGGGTGACAGGGTAATGGCATTCACAGGAAATCTAATCATGTTGCAGGATGTCGATACCATCGGCACAAATAACCCCACATATACCGCATTCCCGGTGCGGTACATCCGTTATGATACATACCAGATCACCCCGAACCAGAGAATGGATCTGGATTCTGCCGGGGGACAGGGGATGCTCAGAGACCTTTCTGGCGTACTGCACAGGACAGTCGTGCATCATACGGCAACAAAGATTGAGTTTGAAACCACGTTACTGCGTTCGGAAGATGTCGAGCATATCATGTACATCCTTCGCAGTCATTGGGTCAACTACTTTGAGCGCGATGTGTGGATGATGTACTTCTGCCCGGAAGGTGAAAAGGCGGGCGATGAAAGCGCGGAGTACGGTGACTATAATGCGTCATCGTACAAGTACGGACACTTCTACATGCCCGACATCCAGTTCGGCATACGGAATGTTGACAGGAACACGATCATCGACCCAGATCACACGAACAGGCGGCTTGTAAACTATCAGCAGATTCGGTTCGCGTTTATCGAGTATTAAGGAGAAGCAGATGATTGAAACAACCTCTCGGTTTCATACAAATGTGAAAGACCCGAATAAGTCGAAAATCTGCTTCATCGTCATCAACACGAACGACATGATCTTCACCAATTCCGACTTTGTTGGGGAGATTGAACTTGAGGAGTATTTCTGTACATCGTCCGATCTGACATACGGGGATACTCCTTCCTCAAGGCTTAGTTTCACCATCATCGGAACTGGCATCCCGGATGACTACAACTTCTTCACAAGTGACACAGGGAATCCTATCATCCCGATGTTCGGCGTGGAGATTGCGAGAGCGGACTACGCATTCGGCGATAATGTCCTCGCGCATATCGAAGTGGACGATACCGGGACAACGAAGGTGATCGAAGCGCGGACAACGGGTCTTTACTACGATGGTACGAAGATCGACAACGGGGTGTACAACACACTCCTGTGCAATAACAGCGGGAACTTCATTGCAATCCCGCAGACCCCGGATTCGGCAAACCCGCAGTACGCTCTGGTGGATTTCTCCGAAGGGTCGTACACGATCACGATGAATTCGCTGAACGCATTCATGATGCGGAAATTCAAGAGTGGAGCATCGTGGTCGCGACTTGACAGTTCTACTGCCAAGGTTTGGGCGAACGGGGAAGTAATTACATACGACCTTGTGAGCGGCGGTTGGTTCAACTGCGAAATCCAGAACATGTCGAAGACCTACATCGGGGACATCTACACGTTCTCCGATCTGTCCGGGATCATGACACGGAATGACGATGTGACCTACTACCGCATGACCCCGGATCAAGTATCGGCGTACCTTGATGACGAGGACACGATGAAGTTCCCGCCCGTGTCGTACCCGATGAGCCTTACGACATTATGCAACACGCTGAACTATCTGATCCCGGAGAGCATTGTCGTTGACACGGATTTAGGCGTAACACAGGATATCAAGAATCGGTTCGATTCAATAACCGTTTCGTCAAACCCGTTCCATAACAGGAGCGTTTCCTTCCGTCAGATGCTTTCATGGATAGGCGAACGCACACGGACGGTGGCGGTCGAGACCCGTGCAAGCGGCGGCGTTGTGATCCCCAAGTGGCTGAACGGTTTCGGGACAATCAACACATGGATGTGGGGCATTGACGAACACGTTTCCCAGAGCAGAATCGCACAGTCCGATATTTCACTTGCGTACAAGGATGTTCTTCCGACACTACGCACGGTGGTTGAAGGTGTTGACGGAACGGTATGGGATTATGACTATTCCGGGTCGCATCCCGCCCCGGACAAATATAGCACCTACTACATCGGCGGCAATCCGCTCATCACAGACTTCACGCAAGGTGACGCGAACGCATACTGTGACGATCTTCCGATATACCGCCCGTGCAGTATGACCATCATCTACGCCGATCCTTCCGTGGAAGTAGGCGACACGATAGAAGCCGACTGCATATACAATCCTTCGGACGACAGCTACGATTCGGTAATCTTCCCGCTTCTGCATAGACGGATGACATTCAACGGTGTCTGCTTCGTTGCGGAGTATGAAGCGTCTGGCGGCTATCAGCGGCAGACGAATGAATTCTACGACACACAGAACAGGGTGACCCGGAACACGAACGACATTGCCGACATCCAAGAAAGCATGTCCAACTACCTCACGCCCGAAACCGGGGTCACTTCCGTGAACGGAAGCCACGGCGATGTAACCGTCAGCGACACGAAGGTGACGCAGACCTACGCAAGCTATAGCGGGTATACCTACTGGCGACCGCTCGTTGTCGGTTCGTCTGCGGGATCAGCGGAAACTTTTACACCGTCAACTGTAACTAACAATGTCTACACGTTCTCGAACATCAAAGTCCAACCGTCAACAGGCACGGTAAAGGCAACGACCTTCAAGGGCAACTTGACAGGAACGGCAAGCGGGAATCTGACATCATCGTCCACGCTCGACCCGACCAAGTTAAGCGGCGTGTCATCGGGAACGACCAAGTTCCTTCGGGAAGACGGTTCATGGGAGACCCCGGCGTACCCGCCCGATGTTTCCGGGA
>JAEIGA010020060.1_pt1 | contig 10187 bp, 8 predicted proteins | sample 9270691 | NCBI WGS metagenome assembly JAEIGA01 (sample SAMN17057246, study PRJNA624740) | gut metagenome | biome: biome; isolation source: fecal sample | host: Bos grunniens | place: China: Xizang | collected 2019
ATTTAATATGCTTGCCCTGTCCGTAATAATGCGTCCAGATGTTGTAAATTTGGAACCGTTTAAATTATCTGCATAAATATTTCTGAATCCGTACATGTCGCCCGTAACACGCAGGTTCCCAAAGTGTACATCTTGTCCGTCCATATTTGCACCAGATGAAAAATAAATATTTTTAGCGTCCAGACTTTCAGAATTTACAAATACAGCGTTTGCGTTGTTGATTTTTGCAGATTCTGCAATAATGGTTGCAGTGTTGTATATATGATGTTTGTTCATATTCAAGTTACGCATCATAACATTAAAATCATCTTCGCCAGATGTTGCACGATGTAAATATTTAGATGTGTCTTCGCCTGAAATGTTTCGTGTGATTCTGTATATTAAATCACCAGGTTGAAAGTCTGGTGCAGCCACCGCCCATGTGTTACCGTATGCGATACCGTTATCGTTCACAACTGCTGCATCGCCGCCGATATGTTTTGCGATTTTATTTGCGTGCAGATTTGAATCGTCTATTTTGAACGCTAAATATACATCTGTTATTGTCGTTCCGATTGCAGAGTATTTATCGATAAAACCCGTAAAAGCGTTTGGCGAAACGGATGCCAGATCAGTGTCGTCCAGTTGGATTTGTACTGTTTCTGGCCATTTGTCTTGGTTTGTTCTTACAAAGTTTAAAACAGAATCGCGTGTTGATATAATTGTTTTTGCAATGGCGATGTCACGTATAGTTTGATTTGTTGTTGCAATTTGTTTGTACACAAACGGCGTTGCCAAGGCAACAATAGCCATCGCCAATAAAACTTCGGTTATACTGGCACCTGCATTATTTGTGTCAAAGATTTTTGTTTTAAATACAGCCATTTCCACCCGTCATCAAACATTGTTTTATATCAATTCTTTTTTCCAGACGTTGCCAATAAACATATTGGCAAATCAGATACTGTGATAAAGACTGCCTGTTATACACGCCATCTAAATCATTAATAATAGATTTGCAGTCGATTAAATCATTATCATCAGATTTAACGTTTTTGATAATTTTGATGTTGTCATTGTTTATGCCACCGACCAACGCATCTGGTAACAAAGATGTCCCACCAGGGCGTATGTCAATTATAACACTGCCAGCCTGTCCAGTGTTTAATGCACCGGATGTTTGGTCACGCATAGTTATATTTGAAGTATATAATACGCTGGTTTCTATTCCTGATTTTGTATTGTATGTTAACGTGTCTTCATCGATATATACGTCTTGTCCACGTGTTGTTATCAAGTGTGAAGATATGTCCAAACGTTCAACTGTAAAATTAATATTGTTTGTAACAACAGAACCACGAACATCCCAATTTGCAGGTCCTGTAAATGAAGTACGCCCAGCAGTCATTGACATATCATTAATTGACACATCAAATGCAGTAAGATTGCCAGTATCGCCAAACATTGAAATTGATTTTACGTTTGCACTGTCTGTATAAAGCGTGCCCTTGGTTAATGTTAATGCTGCTTCGCCAGTTTTTGTTTGAAATACACTTTTGTCTGCGTTTATCAGTTTTATGTTGTTGCGTGCTTTGCGTCCTGATTCTGTACCGACTATGGACAGTGTGTTGATTTCTGCTGTTTCAAAGTCGCTACGTACAGCAAAAATATTGCCGATATTGTTTATTGAAAATTTTCCCATGTCTAAATCAGTTAAAAATCCACTGTTTTCCAGATTGGTTTCATTTCTTCTGACGACATCAGAATAAATATCTTGCAGTTCAATGCCGATGTCAATTGAGTTTTTGTTTGGTGCAGCATAGAACCCAATTCTGCGGACCAGTTCTGCCTGTTGCAGACCATTTAAATCGCCACCTGTTAATTGTAAGTATGCAGATATAACAGAATCTGTCTTATGTATAATCAGCGAAATATCCTGACCCATCGCGGTTTTTGGAACAAAACCCAGTGGCAAGCCGTATGGTTCTAAAATATCAGCAAAATCATTCCCTGCAATAACTGTTGTATCGTATGGCAGGTTGTTTGTGTTTTCACGAATAAAGATTTTGGCGGCGGTTTGTGCCAGTTCAACCTGTCTTGTTGTGGAAAACATTTTTGTATCAATATTGCGTTCATTCAGTTGTCGTGACAACATAGGGATAAAAGCAAATATAAATCCCAACGCCAATAATGACTGTAATAAAAAGTTCCCACGTTCTTGGTGCAAAATGCTCCCTCCTACTTACCTGTAAGCATAGCAACAGAAAAAAAATATTGCAATCGGTTTTAAGATGATTTAATATCATTGTCGTTAGGTTTGGTGATGTAAAAAAACATTGCCGCAAGATAATTTCCTGTTAAAAAGAAAAGATATGCAAAATAAAAAGAATCAATCATCAGTTGGACAGATGATTCAACGTTGCCATAAATGGCGTCAGAAAAGAAAACAGTATATTGATCAGGCACGTCAAACGGCCGATGAAATCGAACGCGAACGCTTGTTGCAAACGGCGGAACATTACGGACGAATTGTCAGTGCAGAACAAGAAAAAATTGATTCTACACGTGATCCAAAAGACAAGGCAGCAGCAGAAGCCGAAGCCGCGGTCGCCGCAGAATCTGCAGAAAATTCGGACGAAGAAGAAACTGGCTTTCCGGATTTTATTACAAACTTGGGTTAATGTTAAAACGCATCTGAAACGATGCGTTTTATTTGTTGAAATTTCAACTGATTTTGCTATGCTGGATTGAAAAGGAAGTTAATATAATGGACACAAATTATACAGTTTTAGCACGTAAATACCGCAGTCAGGATTTTAAATCTCTTATCGGTCAAGATGTTTTGGTAAAAACATTAACAACTGCAATCGAAACATCGCGTATTGCACATGCGTATATATTCACTGGTATTCGCGGAACTGGAAAAACCAGTACTGCACGTATTTTTGCCAAGGCATTAAATTGTCTGTCTTCTGACAGGGCGACTGCAAATCCATGTGGTGAATGCGAAAATTGTCGTGCGATTGCTGCTGGTCAGCATATTGACGTTATGGAAATTGACGCGGCATCCCATACCGGCGTTGATAATATGCGTGATATTTTAGATGCTGCACAATATCGTCCAACAAATGGCCGGTACAAGGTTTATATAATTGACGAAGTGCATATGTTATCAACATCTGCGTTTAACGCGTTGTTGAAAACATTAGAAGAACCACCTGCACATGTAATCTTTATATTGGCAACAACAGAAATTAGAAAAGTGCCTGTTACGATATTATCACGTTGTCAGCGTTTTGATTTGGCACGTGTATCCATTGAAACATTAAAGAAGCATTTTGCATGGATTGCACAACAGGAAAATATTGAATTAACAGACGGTGCAAATGATTTGTTGGCACGTGCTGCTGATGGTTCTGTACGTGATGGATTGTCATTGTTGGATCAGGCAATCGCACAAACAGGTGGTCATGTTGACGAAACTGCAACACTTGATATGTTAAAGCGTGCAGATCGTGTTGTTGTTGTTGATTTGATGAAAACAATATTGTCTGGTGATGTTGCTGCTGCCTTGGACAAGGTTGATGCAATATACAACAATGGTGCTGATTTATCGATGTTGTTAACAGATATGATGGAATGGACACATTGGGCAACGCGTATGCATCCATCTTTGAATGCGGGTACTGTAACAAATTCACCATATACTGCAGATCAGCGTGAGCAAATTGCAAATATAAATTCACGTATCACGGTTAATACATTGTCCCGTATATGGCAGGTTATGGTTGCGGCTGTCCCAGAAATGCAGGCGGCTGGCAATCAAAAACAATGTTTTGATATGTTGATTATCAGATGTATGCATATTGCTGATATCCCATCTGTTCCAGAATTGTTAAAGCAACAAGAATCAGAAAATCGCACACGTTCTGTAAAAAATATCTTAGCGGACAGAATGGCCAGCACACCATCTGAACCTGTAAAAGAAACATTAGCGATTACATGTGCAAATGATTTAGGTTGTGCATTACAATCGACCAAGGAAATATTGCTGTATTCTTATTTCAGCAGTAACGTCGAAGTTTCAGAATTATCAGACGGTATGATTAAATATTTTGACCGCAAAGGTGATGGTGATTTCGCACATAAATTATCTGCATGGTTGTTGGACAAGACTGGCAAGACATGGGTTTTGACCAGACTGACAGAATCAATGAACACACAAACAATGTCAGAACAAAAACAAGAAGAACTGGAATCAGATCCATTGGTTGCCAGTGCAATGAGTTTGTTTGAAAATGCTGAAATCGTAGGGGTAAAATAATGAGAGGGGAATCAGGACGTTCTTTGATAGAAGTTATTGGAGTAATGGCAATCGCCGGTGTTATGACTGTGTCTGCACTGGGGGTGTATAATATGTTACGTGCAAATCAGGCACGCAGTATTGCCAGTATGGAATTAAAACAGATTGCAGAAAACACAAAAATATTATTAGAAATGCGTGGTACATACGAAGGTGTGTCTGTTAATTATTTAATCAAGGCGGGTGCACTGCAAAATGACAAGGCCCCATTGGGTGGCGAATCTTGGTCTGTGACATCCAGTATTGATGGGTCCAGTTTTTCAATAAATTTGGTGGATTTAACAAATGGTGAATGCAATTATTTTGCATCAAAAAAACCATCTTGGGCCACCAAGGTAACTGTAAATGGATTTGAAACAGATGTTTCAAGTAACTGTTTTAATTCTGCAACAAATCAGGTGTCTTTTGTTGTTCAATGATGAAAGTTTATAAGATTGCGTCTTTGTTGTTTTTGTTATGTGGCTGTATGCCATACAGCAGTCCAGACCGCAATACTTGGTTTGATTACTTAAACGGTGCCAGTTTTACAGATATGACAGAACAGTCGCGTATTGCAAAACGTCCTGTGTATCTTGGGGCAGGTGGACAGTTAATATCTGATGTGGTTAATGCAAATGGTGAAATGTCATATGGTGACAAGGTTGCAAACGATAACTTGTTGGCACGTCAGTATATGGCAACATTGGAATATGAATTGTATGATGCATTGCGTAAGCCTGGGATATCGGTTCAGCGTGCTGGGACCGATGTTGTGATTATTTTGGTTCGCGATGCGATAATGGAATTAAATGTTGCAGATATTTCAACAACAGGTGATGATAGCCTAAAGATTATTGCCAAGATATTAAAGAAATATAATGCGACTTTCTTGGAAATTGCGGGTTATACAGATTCAATGCGTGACAAAAATGCGTCTGATGCACTGTCATTGGATATGGCACAACGTGTTGGTGTGCACTTGTCACAACATGGGATAAATACTGCCCGTATGTTTATAGTTGGACGTGGGGCTGCTCGTCCAATTGCAGCCCAAGATGATATTGGTCGTTTAACAAATCGTCGTGTTGAAATAAGACTTGCTCCAGCAAGATAACTTTCCCTTTCCATTTTATTTTTTTATTGTTATAGTGGTTGCATAACAAAACAAAAAAGGATGGAAAATGGTAAAAAAATCTACAGAAAATTCACCAATAAAACAGTATAAAAAAACAGGTATTATCGCAGCAGCGGCTGTTGTTGTTGCTGTTTTGGGCGTATGGGCTGTATCTGCGTTAAATTCTGAAAAAACAGCACCTGTGTCTGCTGTTATCGAAGAAGTGTCCGAAACTGCGGCAAATGGTGCAAATCTGCGTATTGCAGTTATTCGTATGGATGCAATTCAGGCAGAATCAAATGTGTTGAAAAATCTGCGTGAACAGAAAGAAAAATATGAAAAAAAATTACGTGAAGATTTAACAACACAGCAAAAGAAATTAGAAAAGGAAAAGGCAGAAATTGAAAAATCACAAGATGTCTTGTCCCAAGAAGCATTACAACGTCGTGTTGTTGATTATCAAAACAAAGTTACAAAATTACAACGTGATTTGACAGAACGTGCACAAAGCGTCGAAGCGTCATATCAAAAGGCATTGAATGAAATCCAAACAAAACATTTGGATCCAATTGTCGAAGGCGTAATCAACAAAAAGAAATTGTCTTTGGTAATTGATGGTCGTATGGCTCGTATTGGTGCAAATGCAACAGATTTGGATATCACAGACGAAGTTGTAAAAGCGTTGGATAAAAAAGTATCCAAGGTAAAAATGGATACACCAAAAGGTTTCTAAATAATCAATCCCCCAATCGGGGGATTTTTTTATGGGGCGTTGCCCCTTTTTTTGTCGCAGAAAAAAGTCATATTATCACTAACAAAGGCTTTTATTGGGTTGTTTTTTGTGATATAATACGACAAGAGAAAATGAAAAAATTGCTGACTTGTTTCTTTGCAATTACGATGTTTGCACCCAGTGTTTACGCGGCTGATGGTGCTGTTTCTCGTGTAATTCCATCGGGTGATGCAACAAAAACAACGGTTGGTCGCACGTCGGATACTGCAACGCATGAAGCAACCAAGTCTGCATCGCGTACGGCTGTTTCCCGTGTTGCAAATCGTGATGTTGCAACAGAAAAAAGTAATTCAGAAAATTCTGTTCGAAATACTGTTTCCCGTGTGTTCAGTGGTGCTGCCACCAAGGAAGTTGAACTGGATAAAAAGACTGTATCACGCGGTGGTGTTGTGTCGCGTTCATCTGTGTCTGATACAAAATCAAATACCCGTGGTGGTTTGGATATGGCGGTAAATACCGTTGGACGTAACGAACGTGTATCATCTGCCAGTATAAACAGCAATCCATCTGTTCGTCGTGCGGGTTTGGTCCTGCGTCCAAGTACGGCGGAGGTTGGCGGTCGTGCCACAATCGGTGATACAGGTGTTCAGACAGGGTCAAATATCGATGAACAATTGCGTTCTGTAAAATCCCGTGCCAGCAATGTTCAGGCCACCGCAGAAAGTATTGCGGAAGCCACAGAACGTCTGGAAAGTACCGCGACACTAAACAAATCTTGTCAGGAACAATACAACGAATGTATGGATCAGTTCTGTGCAATCGTTGATGCAAATCAAAAGCGTTGTTCTTGTTCTGCAAATATCGCCAAATATGCCAAGGTTGAAGAAGCGGTCAAAGATGCAAATGTTCAGTTAAATGATGTCGCCCAGCGTATTCGTTATGTTGGATTATCTGCTGATGAAATTCGTGCTATTATGACAGAAACCGAAGCAGAAGAAGTATTGTCAGGCACCAAGGATACATCTGAAACGCGTGATATGCTGTCACAAATCGAAGATTTAATTCGTGATCCAAAATCATCTGCGTCTTATTCGTCTGGGGATACCGGATTTGGTCTGGATATTGATTTGGATTTTTCGTCTGATTCCGCAGACATGTTCAGTTTGGATTTTTTAAGTGGTAATAACACGGGCAATTTATCGAATATGCGTGGTACAGAATTGTATAATGCTGCAAAAAAGCGTTGCAATACGGTTTTGAATCAGTGTAAACAGGCGGGTGCCACTGTAAATCAAATCACAGGCAATTATGATTTGGCGATTGATAAAGATTGTGTTGCGTATGAACAGGGCTTGACCAAGATGAACGAAACATTGGTTGGCAATGTTCGCAGTGCAAATCTGATGTTGCAAAAGGCTCGTCTGGCTGTTCTGCAAAACAAAAATCAATATGACGCCAAGGGATGTATCGGTGCACTGGAAGCGTGCATGACAGATGACATGGTGTGTGGTGATAAATATTACAAATGCGTTGATCCAACCAAACGTTATATCGATGAAAAGGGTCAGGTTGTCTTGGGTCAAAATATTTCAGACATAACATCATTTATGAAAAATTATAACAATGCTAAAATTGATACAGATTTCTTAACAAATGCGTATGGAAAAACAATAACAGTTGATAATTGCAAGGCTGTTGACGATACCAATGGCGGCACTGGTGATTGCGTTGTAAAATATTTGTTGACCAAGATTGGTACAAAACAAAAGGTTACAGACGAAGGTTTATGTCGTGCAGTTTTGGATAAATGCCAGAATTATACATATGATTCCAATGGTACATATAAACCATATAATGATGTTGTAACAAATTATATCCAGCGTGCGTTGGTTAATATTCGTGCAGCACAATATAATATTATTTCTGAATATGCGTCAACTTGTATGGTTGATGTGGCGAACTGTTATAACCAACAGGTAACCCAGGTTAATTCGTGGTCTTCGTCAGCATCGTTAAACAGTATTTATAATGTTATGAAGGGTGCGTGCCGAAATGTTGCATTAACATGTGCCTATGCTGTGTTTAATGATCATGGTGATACAACATTGTGTACAGATACAGAAACATGCCTGACATCTGTTTCTGAAATGTTCTATAACAGCCTGTTATGTGACGATGGTGAAGTGTATGATAGTGCGACAGGAAAATGTATGGCATCAGAATTTACAATTGAGTATGTATTACAGGGTGGGGTTTCTTATGTGAGTGGGTATGCACCTTTGTTAAAAGTAAAACGTGGAGAATCGTTAGTTTTACCAAGTGCAAATAATATCAAAATTAAAGATAAAGTTCTTAATGGATGTCGTTATAAAAAATATGCTTATTGGTGTTACAAATCAAGAGAAGATAATCAAATACATTGTCATAAAACAGCAGATGCGTTAAGCCCGACTATTGTAGATGATATATATAATAACTCGGATAAAAAATTATATTTTTCTATTACAAATAGTAAGACGGCGTGTGATTCAGAAGTTACATATAATTCAATGGATGTGTCATGGCAGGATAATTCAACGTTTTATGGGTGCAAGACTGTGGATGAAGATGAAATATCTGCTTGGTGTGATATATAAAAACAAATTATGATGTTTATAGTTGTATCTGACAAAAAATAAAAATCCCGCAATCGCGGGACTTTTTTATTTATTAATTGCTTCCATAAATTTATTGTGATTTTCCAGTTCTTCAGCATCAACATCAAACGTTCTGTATGGGAAATTTCCACCAATCTTTGGATGTTTTAACATTGCAGCATGTTGTTCGGCAATTAGGTCATTTATGTCCGGTGCTGGTGCTGTGTTTTCCAGTTCTAAATAAACCTTGGCCAAGATTTCCGAGTCGATTAATGCCCCGTGTGCATCTGCACGTGCAGTCAGTGATATTCCAAACCATTTCGCCAATGCGTCCAGTGTATAACTTTTTGGTCCAAATACGCGATTTCTGGCAATTACAATGGAATCCAGTTGTTGACTGCGTGGAATCTGGGGCAGATTTAATTTTGCCAGTTCGTGGTTGACAAATGGAAAGTCAAAGTCCAATCCGTTATGTGCGACAATCGGACTGTCGCCAATAAATTCCAAGAATTTTGGTGCAATAACAGCCATTACTGGTTTGTCTTCCAAAAATGCATTTGAAATTTTGTGAACCATATATGTATCTGGTGGGATAATTTTGCCTTCGGGATTAATATATTCATGAAAGGTATTATCTGTAATTTTGCCATCAACAATTTCAACAGCCCCAATTTCAATACATCTGTCGCCACGCATATAGTCGAATCCAGTGGTTTCAATGTCAAAGCAAATAATACGATTCATGATATTTTCCGTTTCTTGATAATGATTGTTTGTGGTATTATAATGAATACGTGAATTTAATGCTACAAAATCTTAATCGTGAACAATTAACTGCTGTCCAGACGACAGATGGTCCATTATTGGTGTTGTCTGGGGCTGGTACCGGAAAGACCCGTGTGCTGACAACCCGTGTTGCGTATATTTTAAATCAGGGCCTGTGCAAGCCGTGGCAAATTTTGGCACTGACATTTACAAACAAGGCTGCAAATGAAATGAAAAATCGTCTGGCAAATTTGTCAGATGGCACATGGTATTCTGGTGATGTTTGGTGTGGGACTTTTCATTCAATATGTTTGCGGATTTTGCGTAAAAATGCGGCATTGTGTGGCCTGCGAAGTGATTTTATTATATTTGGTGAAGATGATCAGAAATCTGTAATTAAATCATTAATAACTGCTGGTACAAAAACCCCCGGCGACTATGTCGAAGATTTTTCATCAATAAAGGACAAAGGGCTGGTTGCACTGCAAAACAAAGATAAATTATTCAATGCGTATAACGCAGAATTGGCACGATTAAACGCGGTTGATTTTGGTGATATTATTTTAAAGGTCTTGGAATTGTTTGATAAGAATCCAACTGTTTTGGCTTTTTATCAAA
>JAEIGA010020061.1_pt1 | contig 10187 bp, 8 predicted proteins | sample 9270691 | NCBI WGS metagenome assembly JAEIGA01 (sample SAMN17057246, study PRJNA624740) | gut metagenome | biome: biome; isolation source: fecal sample | host: Bos grunniens | place: China: Xizang | collected 2019
GCAGTATCGGCAAGTGAAATGACCGAGCCGTCCTTTCCGAGATTCTCAAGAATCTGCTTTGCAGATGCATAGAGTTTCTTTCCTGCCTCATTCTCCTGATTCAACTGCTCTATATCGATGCTACCGGCACCTTCAAGAAGCATATCTGCATTCTTAAGTGCTCCAGTAGCCCAGTTCGCGGTCGCAATGACATCATTTACCCTTATCTTGCCATCTCCGTCCGTATCCATATACGCAAGACTCTTCTCATCGATTTCGAGTCCTGTTACCGGGCATGAAAGCACGGTCCACATCTTAGGGTCAAGTTCATCAAGATGAACTATATCCTGTCCATTTCTGATCTTTACGCGTGAGGAGCCTCCGATATTCTCGAACTCCCACTTATACTTGTTATTTGCCATATATTTAAATGATTGAATTCTAAAATCTTGCGAAATTAATCATTTTTTGTGAAAGAAAACGCATTCTTATGCATTTTGATTAACTTTGCCCGGTTAAAGATTTACATAGAAATGGGCATCATTCCGAACAAATATATGTCTGAGATATCACGCAGCACAAATGCGAAAAGGCAGAAAGATGAGACAAAGCCAATGAACGGATGGCTTGCATTAAGTCCGCTTATCGTATTCTTATGCGTATATCTGGTGTCATCCATCATAGCACAGGACTTTTATAAGATCCCTATATCCGCAGCATTCCTGATCGCATCAATCTACGCGATCTTTATCTGCAGGGGGAAAAGCCTGGAGCAGAGAATCGCGACATTCTCCGAAGGCTCAGGAAACAAGAATGTGCTGCTGATGATATGGATCTTCGTACTTGCCGGAGCATTTGCAGCAACGGCTAAAGATATCGGAGCCATCGATGCAACTGTCAACCTGACCATGCGTATCCTGCCCGGGAAACTCATATATGCAGGACTTTTCATTGCGGCATGCTTTATTTCCATGTCGATCGGAACCAGCGTAGGAACCATTGTTGCCCTTGTGCCGGTTGGAGCCGGAATAGCTCAAGGCATCTCAGGCGGAGCAGGCGCTGACATCGCATTCATAACTGCGATAATAGTCGGCGGTGCATTCTTTGGAGACAATCTGTCATTCATATCGGATACCACCATCGCCGCGACCAGAACCCAGGAATGTTCGATGTCCGACAAATTCAAGGTAAACATAAGGATTGTACTTCCGGCAGCGGTCATAGTAGCCATCCTGTATATAATCATAGGCCAGGGAACAGCCTTCTCATATCAGGCTACGGCAATCGATTGGGTCAAGATAATCCCATATATCCTTGTCATTGCCTTTGCATTGTCCGGCCTAGATGTAACAGCCGTACTTGCAACCGGACTTGCAGCCAATGCCTTGATCGGTTTTTCATCCGGCATATTCACGTGGAGCGGTTTTCTGGAGTCTATCGGAAAGGGCATAAGCGGCATGGGTGACCTTATAATCGTAACAATGCTTGCAGGAGGAATGCTTGAAATCATCAGATCAAACGGAGGTCTTGATTTCATTGTGAACGGCTTGACAAAGAGAATCAACGGAAAGAGAGGAGCCGAACTCAGCATTGCCGGACTTGTTGCATTAGCAAATCTCTGCACAGCGAACAACACGATTGCCATAATCACGACAGGACGCATAGCAAAGGACATAACAGACCGATTTGGCCTGGACCCACGAAAGACAGCAAGTATTCTTGATACTTTCTCATGTCTCGTACAGGGACTTATCCCTTACGGCGCACAGCTGCTGATGGCCGGAGGTCTTGCCGGCATATCAATGATTTCCATCATGCAGCACCTGTACTACCCGTTCATAATGGGAGCATGTGCATTGCTTGCCATACTCTTCAGACTTCCAAGAAGGTATTCTTAGAAACGGTACGACATTCCTCTGTACGCGCGTTGTTTGGCTTATCATAATCAGGTTTCATAGGAACCCCTACAAATTCGAAAGTTTTATCAAATTTTCGCTATATTTGTAGAAACACTAAACACTGATAACATATGACACGCAAATTAAGAATGGGCATGTTCGGAGGTGGCAAGGGAGCCTTTATCGGAGCCATCCACCGCTGTGCCGCATTTATGGACAATCAGATCGAGCTTGTATGCGGATGCTTCAGCAGCAATCCTGAAAGATCATTGGAATCTGGCAGAGAACTGATGCTTGACGACAGCAGGATATACAGCACATATCAGGAAATGATCGAGAAAGAGGCTCAGCTTCCTGAGGACCAGAGGATGGACTTCATTTCGATCGTAACTCCTAATCACCTGCATTTCGGCCCAGCCAAGATGGCCCTGTTGAACGGCTTCGATGTCGTATTGGACAAGCCGATGACATTCTCTCTGGCCGAAGCGAAGGAACTCAGAGAAATCGTACAGAGTACCGGAAGGATTCTCGCACTCACCCACACCTATTCAGGCTATCCTGCCGTCAAGGAAGCGAAGGAGCGTATCGCACGAGGCGATTTCGGAAAAATCAGAAAGATCTATACAGAGTATCCGCAGGGATGGCTTTCAGACCGCGCGGAACTTGATCCGACAAGCAATGCAGGTTGGAGGACCGATCCGACAAGATCAGGTAAGGCCGGCTGTATGGGCGACATCGGAACCCATGCCCTGCATCTTGCAGAATACATCTCGGGCTTGAAATGTCAGGAACTTTGCGCCGATGTCAAGACATTCGTGGAGGGACGTCTCCTTGACGACGACGGTGCCGCACTTCTCCGCTTCGAGAACGGAGTCAGCGGAGTCCTCGTGGCGTCACAGGTATGCGCAGGTGAGGAGAACAGTCTTTTCATAAGGATTTATGGAGAGAAAGGTGGTATCGAATGGCACCAGATGGAGCCAAACACCCTCATCGTGAAATGGCCTGACCGTCCGGCAGAACTCGTCCGCACCGGAAACGGATACATGGGAGGTCCGGCCAAGGCCAATACCAGAACACCAGGAGGTCACCCGGAAGGTTATATCGAAGCATTCGCCAACATCTACAGGAACTTTGCCCGTACGGTATTGGCGGTCAGAAACGGAGAGGAACCGAAACCGGAATGGATGGACTTCCCTGGCGTAGAAGACGGAGTAAGAGGCATGCAGTTCATCGAGACTGTCATCACATCCGGATATGACCAGGAAACCAAATGGTTGAAATGGGTAGAATAACAAACCACATAACTCATAAATGAAATGGCACGCAAAGTAATATTATGTACAGTACAGTTCGGCGACCTGCCTTTGGAGACCTTATGTTCAAAAGCAAAGGAATTCGGCTATGACGGTCTGGAACTGGCATGTAACGACAACCATGTCAACCTCGATAAGCTGAGCCCTGAATACTGCGAAGAGATCCTCGCGACACTCGCCAAATATGGGCTTGAACTTTACGGAATCTCAAACCATGCAGTCGGCCAGTGCGTCTGCGACCCTATCGACTTCAGGCATAAGACTATCCTCCCAGCCCACATCTGGGGAGACGGAGAGCCAGAAGGAGTGCGACAGAGAGCCGCAGAGGCTATGATAAAGACAGGAAAGGCGGCTGCGATGCTCGGCACAAGCACCGTGATCGGATTTACAGGAAGCCCGATATGGCATATGCTTTATGCCTTCCCACCTATGAACCCTGATACAATCGAAGAAGGATTCAAGGAAGTTGCACGCCGCATGAGGCCTATCCTGGACAGCTATCAGGAAATGGGCGTGAGATTCGCACTCGAAGTACACCCTACAGAAATCGCCTTTGACATAGCGTCAGCAGAGCAGATCCTCAAGGCTGTGGATCATCATCCGGCATTCGGATTCAACTACGACCCAAGCCACATGGGTTATCAGGGAGTCGATTACCTCGAATTCATCAGAATTTTCGGCGACAGAATATTCCATGTCCACTGCAAGGACGTATGGTGGAGCGACAGACCGACCAAGGCTGGCGTATTCGGAGGTCATCTTCCATTCGGCCACAGAGACCGCTATTGGGACTTCAGGAGCATCGGACGCGGCAAGATTCAGTTCGAGGAAATCATACGTGAGCTGAACAGAATCCAGTACAGCGGTCCTCTCTCGATCGAATGGGAAGACAGCGGAATGGATAGAGAGCATGGCGCAGCTGAAGCACAGCGCTACATCAGAAATGTAGATTTCGAGCCTTCAGCAATCGCTTTCGATGCCGCATTCCTTACAGAATAGGTATTCAGTTCATAGAGAAGTAACCGTAAACAGCCGTATCTCCTTTTGAGGCAGTGGTGACAAGTCCCGGTCTGAAGACTCTGTCCCATCGCACCAGCTTAGACATGTCAATCGGGTCATGTTTTACATTTTCCCAATTCTCTCCGTCCAAGCTGTATAGGAATACGGCTTTACATCCTTCATGAACATTCGCTTTCAGATACAGATGACCGTCCGGTTTTTCCGTCTGAAAGATCATGGTCTGATTGCCGTCACTTACCTCAACCAGACTTAAACTGCCATCGACAAGGCCCCATATCACGAGATTTTCATGATCTCCATAAAATGTAAGACCGGACACATTACCACCAGAATCCAGCAATTGAGTTTCAATGGAATATTGAGGCGCCCTAGCCCTGACACAGTATGCGGCTCCATACCTGTTTCCATTGAAAGAATTACCCGAAAGATAAAGCTTGCCACCATTGGATACAGCAGAAACATCTGCATAAGGATAGTTCCATGTCCATTCCGGCGATTGCTCAGAAGCATCGAAATCATCGTAAAATCCTTCTGCAGCCTTCTGTTTCACGCCTTTGAACGGGACTTTCTGTTCTGACACAGCCATATCCCCACCTACAAACATCAACCATCCTTCATCGTCCAGTACAAGTTCATGAATAACAGGTTGCCTGCCCATAAAGAATTCAGCACCCCTCTTATAGGCATGACACATATAGAACATCCGGCCGTCATCTCCATAAGCCACCGTACCATGGCCGCATGAAAAGAAATCACCTTCTCCACCCTTCAGAACAGGATTTGCAGGACAGTTTTGATATGGGCCAAGGAAACTTTCTGCCCTTGCGACACGGACCTCATAATCGCTTCCAGGTCCACAGCAACCTCTTGCAGCATAAATGATATAATAGTACTCTCCTATCTTCAGATGACATTGGCCCTCTATTCCTATCCCCTCCTCATCCACAAGAAGGGTGAATGGCTCGCTCTCCAAAGACAGTCCGTCTTGAGACAATCTCGCAGCGACAATCTCTATAGGCCTGCTGTCAAGACCATAAGCCTTCCATGAGATATAGAGCTGACCGTCATCATCGAAAACAAATGCATCTATAGCTTCGGAACCATGCTCGACTATCAGACCATGATCCTGATAATCTCCATCAGGCCTGTCAGACGACGCCACACCTATATATGACACACCATCAGACTCCCTTCTTGCCGTATAATAACAATACACCTTGTCATTCAGGCAAAAAAGCTCAGGTGCCCAGAACGACGACAAGGTCCATGCAGGTTTCTCATCAAAGATATAACCTTCATGATCCCAGTTCACAAGATCATCCGATGAATATACAGGATAATGAGGCGCCCATTCCGATGATGTACCTGCAGCATAATATTTACCGTCAAAACGAATCAGAGACGGGTCCGGCATATCACCTGGAATAACGGGATTAGTATATGTGGCGACTGATGTACAAGAACATAGGAACATCAGAAACAATAAGCAGAAGTTCTTCATAATCAAACGAATAACAAAATTACCAGGACTTATAAGGATGGGATACAAGATAAGAATTATAATATCGCTTATCCCCTGTGACCTCCTCCCCTAGCCACTGCGGACGTATAAAATCTTCCTTCTCTTCAGAAAGCTCGACTTCGGCTATCACCAGACCTTCATTATCTCCATGAAATTCATCGACTTCAAAGACATTTTTTCCGTCCGGGCCATCGACCTCCACCATATGCCTCGTCTTGTCAATGATACCCCTCTCGCATAGTTTGAGCAAACCCATAGCATCTTCGACAGAGATTTCCTTTTCCCATTCATAACGGGACATACCGCTGTCACTGCTCATCCCCTTTACGGTCATGTAGCCCTTATCTCCTTTTATGCGTATGCGGACCGTACGCTCCGGCGCAGAGTTCAGATAGCCCTGGCATATTCGGTACGACCTGCTCACATATGGCCGGAAATCACCGGCAACCATAAATTTTCTTTCGATCTCTATTGACATTGGCGGAAGTGTTTAAATACATTCAAAAGCATTGCAAAGATATAAATTACAGCATCATTTCCTCGCAAAACATTGCTTATACGCAACACTTTTCCCATCTTTGAAATATAAATCACAAATCTGAAAACCAACTCATTGACGGCATCACAAAAGCCCTGACTATACTTTGTACTTGTACTAATATGAAAGCCTTTAGAATCCTTAACATAGCCGCTGCACTCCTGGCGATCTATGCATGCGGAAGCAATATTACTGCAGATAGACTTCAGTGTGAGTTTCTTACTGAGCCTCTGGCGATTGATAACACAACACCTCAGCTTATGTGGAAGATGAACTCTTCCGAGAAAGGAACTTCCACAATCGCCTATCAGATTATAGCAGCAACAGACCCCAGGAAACTCAATGAGCAGGATGCAGACCTGTGGAACAGCGGAAAGGTCGAGGCTGCCAATAAAGTAAGGGCGGAATATGCAGGAAAGGCACTTAAGTCTAAAGACTTTGTCTATTGGAAGGTCCGCGTCTGGAATCAGAATGACAAGCCCTCAAGATGGAGTTCCACCGCTTCTTTTGGAGTAGGTCTGCTTGATCATGACGATTGGGCTCCAGAGGCAAGATACATCGGCCTTGCTGACAATGGCAGATCGCCAGAGGAGGCTCCACTGCTCAGAAAAACATTCAAAGCCGAACCAAAGGGCAGCAGAACACTTCTTCATGTCAATTCCCTTGGCTACCACGAAGCATATATCAATGGCCGTCCTGTGACGGATGCAGTTCTTACGCCAGCTGTAAGCGAATATGACATCCGCTCCCTCATTGTTACCTATGACGTAACTTCTCTGATCAAGAAGGGAGAGAATGAAATAGTCCTTCACCTTGGAAAGGGCTGGTATCAGGATGCTACTCCAGGAGTCGTAGCAGGAGGCCCGTTTGTAAGAGCTCAGATAGATGAACTGAAAGAGGACTCAGTCAAGACTCTTGTCACCACTGACGAAAACTGGATGGCTGCAAGGAGCGACCGCAAGTCTTTCGGCAACTGGAGATATAGAAACCTTGGAGGAGAAATTGTGGATTCAAGATGCACGCTTTCTGATATGACAAAGGAAAGCCTTAATACACTCGAATGGACAAACGCAGTTTCAATAACTAACCCTATTCAGACAGCGACTCCTCAGATGTGCGAACTCAACAGGATCACGGAATCTCATCATCCTGTTTCTGTACAGCAGGTCTCCGACAGTTGCTACATCTATGACTTCGGAATCACTGTGGTCGGTTTTACAGATATAATGATGCCTTACGTGCCTGATGGGGAGATGGTAGAACTCCACTATGACGACCTTATCATCAAGGAAGCAAAAGACTTTCGAGACGGAGAATACACAGACTTTTATATAGGCAACTCAGACAAGGGAAGGTTCTCCAGCAAGTTCAACTACAAAGCATACAGATATCTTAAAATCAAAGGTCTGCCTGCAGCCTTGCCTCTAGAATCGATTACAGCCTTCCCTATCCGTCAGGATTATGAGTCGGATGCCCATTTCGAGTGTTCGGACGAGGACATGAATAAGATCTGCAGCATGATTCACCGAACATTCCATGCCCTTATTCTCGGAGGAGACATGGTTGACTGTCCACATAGGGAGAGGCTCGGATATGGCGGCGATGGACATGCCTCCACTTTGTCTGCCCAGATGATGGCGGATCTTGCACCTCTTTATATGAACTGGGTACAGGCATATGCTGACAGCCAGGCAGAGAACGGCAGCATGCCTCACACCGGCCCTAACCCATACCGAGCAGGAGGTGGACCTTTCTGGTGTGAATTCATTATCCCGGCATCATGGCAGTCATATGTCAATTATGGCGACAGAAGACTCATCGAGCGCTTCTATCCAAACATGAAGAAATGGATCGAGTTTGCTGAAAGCAACTTCCGGAAAGGCATTCTTAAGGACTGGGGAGTCAACGAGCAGAGACATTGGTATCTTGGCGACTGGGCGACTCCGGAGGGAATCAATCAGAAGGACTCTCTTTCCATTGACATAGTCAGCAACTGCGTAATGTCACATTCATACGGCCTAATGGCAAAGATAGCCGGGGCGCTGGGAAAAGATGATGAGGCAGCAGTATTTGCCAGCAGGAAAGAAGCTCATAACAAAGTGATCCATAGCACATTCTACAATGAAGAAACAGGATTATATTCTACTGGAACACAAGTGGATATAGCCTTCCCGCTACTTGTCGGAGCGACTCCCCCTTCGCAAATTGAAAGCATTAGGAACACCTTGTTCAATGTAACAGCTGACAGATTCAAAGGTCATCTTTCAGCCGGACTTGTAGGAGTTCCTGTACTCACACAGTGGGCAACTGAAAACAAAGAAGCGGAATTCATGTATTCTATGCTCAAAAAGCGCGACTGCCCTAGTTATCTTTATATGATAGACAACGGAGCTTACACCACATGGGAATACTGGAACGGTATAAAGAGTCAGATTCACAACTGCTACAACGGCATAGGTTCATGGTTCTATCAGGCTCTCGCAGGTATATGCCCTGACGAGCAGCAGCCAGGCTATAGACATGTCTATATCATGCCTCAGCCTGTAAGCGGAGTGGAATGGGTAAAGGCACACAAGAACACACCATACGGCAGACTCGCAGTCGAGTGGAGGAAAAAAGCGGACAAGTTTACCATCAGCATTGATGTCCCTGTCGGCAGCAGCGTAACAGTTTGTCTGCCGGATGGTACAGAAAGCCCTGTCCTTACTTCTGGCCACCATGACCTTTACTGCAGCTTATCACTCCTCTGAAAGTTCATTACGAAGATTGCGCACGAGAATCAATAGAAAAGATTTCAATCCCTGTTCAGGAGTTTCCGTATCTATCACTTTCTCAAACAGGTCTTCAAACATATTCAGGAAGAGGGTCTTACGTAGCAGGAAAAGAATCAATACAACGATCAGAAGGGCTCCCCCGATAATTCCTGCTGCACCACTCAGGCTGCCGATAGCCTCTCCCAGCAGTATAACAGATGCGAACGCAAATATTGCCAGAACAATCACAAGCATCATCACGATGACAATCATCGCCAGCACTCTGCTGAATCCGACAGAAAGTCCCTTGACGACATTCTTCTTGAAATCGTCTGTCCTCAGACTTAGGTACTCGCCCATTGCTGAGGACAGACTACTTAATAGGTGCATGCTGCCTTTCATCACTTTTCCTCTAAAGCACCCTCAATAATTCCCAGACCTTCAGCAATCTTCTCTTTTGCTTTTCCGGTCAAGTCTGCAGCACCTTTCTTAATCTTTGCGCGGGTATTTTCACCGGAATCCGGGGCAAGGAAAAGTGTGGCAACCGCTCCTGCCATCGCACCTGCGAAGAACAACAGCAATGATTTACCTGTACTCATAATTTCTTGTATCTAAATATTAATGTCCGTCATGTCTTCCTACAAGACAACCTGCCACAATTCACAAATCATACCATGACCTGTCCACTCATATCATGGATAGGTCATCAATGTTGGATTTACAGTTCCTATTCAGTATCTTCGTATGATTAAATCTTATGACAATCATGAAACGTTCAACCATCCTTATAGCAACATGCCTAAGCTTCATCATGGCATCATGTACAGCCACATCTGAGATCCCATTCGCTGACGGAGTAACCGATGCTCTCAGCAACGAAGGCAAGGTCAATATCGAACTTCTGGAATGGACACGCGAACCACAAAGTTTCAGCGTTGACGGAGATACTCTTACCATTACGACTGCACCCCATACGGACCTCTGGCAGAGGACATATTATCATTTCCGTAATGACAATGCTCCTGTGCTGCAGATGAAGACAAAGGAGAAGTATTTCAGTTTCGTAGTGAAGACAGATTTCACTCAGAGCCATCACCGCTTCGACCAGTGCGGCATCGTAATGTATCTCGACAGCGACAATTGGCTTAAAGGCTCTGTAGAATA
>JAEIGA010020062.1_pt1 | contig 10186 bp, 18 predicted proteins | sample 9270691 | NCBI WGS metagenome assembly JAEIGA01 (sample SAMN17057246, study PRJNA624740) | gut metagenome | biome: biome; isolation source: fecal sample | host: Bos grunniens | place: China: Xizang | collected 2019
AACGGCAGGAAGGATTCCTTGCAGATGCAATAGCCAATGAGGAACAGGAGTACAAGATGCCCTCTTCCGATGCACAGCAGTTGGACAAGCTGAGAGAGGCGGTTTCATATCAAGAGCAGTTGCTCAAGGCAGCGTCTGATATTTCCGGTAATCAGTCCAAGGCAGAACTTGACGAGAAGATCTCCGAGAAACAGTCCAGAATATCCGAGATTGATAAGCGTCTGGCGGTCATCTACAACAATTCCAGAATCGATAAAAAAATCGAGGAACTGGAAGCGGAGCGGATGACTCAGGAGCAAAACAAAGCAAATGCCGAGATGATCCTCTACGAACTGGATCTTCTGTCGAAAAAGAAGAACGATCTTTTGGTTGAAGAGATTAACAGTCACTTCTCTCTGGTTAAATTCCAGTTGTTTGAGTACCAGAAGAACGGCGGTTACAAGGAAATCTGCGTACCGACAATCGATGGATACCGCTTCGGAGAGTCAACTAACACAGGCAGAGAGATCCGTGGAAAACTGGATATCTGCCAGTCGTTGCAGAAGTTCTACGGCATTACAGTTCCGATCATTCTGGATAATGCGGAGTCAATCAATGACTTCAATCTGCCGGAACTTGATTCGCAGTTGATTCTGCTGTCGGTAACCGATGATAAGAATTTGGTGGTTCAGCATGATTAAGTGTCTTGGCAGCGGTTCCAAAGGTAACGGATGGCTGTTGGATGATGGCAAAGAGGTGCTGATAGTAGACTGCGGTGTACCCGTCAAAGAAATGAAAATCGCCATAGGTTTCCAAATAAACCGAGTGGTCGGGTGCATCGTAAGTCACTGTCATAAAGACCATGCCGGATACATAACTCAATACGAAGGATGCGGACTTAAAGTCTACAAACCATATGAAGCTATCGGAGACATTGGCTATGCCAGATTCGGTAGCTTTTTCATTCAGAGTTTTCCTCTGGTTCACGATGTTCCGTGCTTCGGGTTTCTGATAAGCAATCCTTCGATGGGCAGGATTCTATACGCCACAGATACGGAATACATCAGATATCGGTTTAAGAATCTCAACTATGTCATAGTCGAGGCCAATTACGCCAACGAGATGTTGGATGACGATCTTGATGATGACATCAAGCGGACTCATGTTCTTCGTGGTCATATGGAACTGCAAACTACGAAGAGGTTTCTTCGGAACAATGTTGATGAGAATACAAAGACTGTTATTCTGGCTCATCTGAGCAATGAGAATGCGGATAAGCACTTGTTTATTTCAGAAATAGAATCAGATTTGAGTCCGATTCCTGCAATAGCAATAGCAAAGAAAGGTCTGGTGGTGAATTGAAATGTGAAATTTACTCTCCATTGAGAGCGATCAAAATGCACTGTCTTGATTGTCAGTGTTGGCAACGGAAAGAAGTTGACTTGTGTCCGACTACATCGTGTGCGCTTTGGGCATATCGAAAAGGTCATCGTCCATCGAAGGAAGACATCGATATCGTAGAGAACACCGAGGATGAATTCTATCCGCAAAAGAAAAAACTTGGATTCTTCCGAGAGGTAGCGGAAGAAAATGCCCAAAACCTTGCGATCTATCGAGCGAATAAAAGGAACAACGATGATGAAACTGTTTAGACGATAGTTTCCCTACCTAAGACACTAAAATCGATTCTACGGCTTCTGAGAAGCTAATAATGAAAGGAGTGATACCTTGGCAAACGAAGTCGATGTCAAAAGACCATCGTTCTCCGAGTCATTGACTACGGAGTTGACAAGTGTAAAAGATGCGCTTCCGGCAGATTTCAACATACCGAGATTTGTACAGAACAGTATCGCACTGTTAAACGGAAACGATACTCTGGTCAAGTTCAATAAACAGTACGGATCTTCCCAGATAAAAGCCGGACTCGTTCGGGCAGCTTACTTGGGACTGGACGCTTTGAATGCAGAGTGCTATCTGGTTCCCTACGGCTCCACGCTGAATCTCATGCCATCGTATAAAGGTTCGGTGAAGATGGCAAAGAAGTATGCAACAAGACCAATAAAGGATATCTACGCCAGAGTAGTCCGAGATGGAGATGTCTTTGAGGAATCCATCGTAAACGGAGAACCGAGCGTGAACTTCAAGCCGAAGCCATTCTCCAACGAAAAGATCATCGGGGCCTTTGCGGTATGTCTCTACGCAGATGGCGGTCAGATGGTAGAAACCATGTCAATCGAAGACATCGAAGTATCCAGAGGGCAGTCGAAGCAGAAGAACGCAATCCCCTGGACTAAGTTCTATTCGGAAATGGTCAAGAAGACAGTCCTGCACAGGCTTTGCAAGAATCTCAGCATCGATATGGACGCAAAGGAATGGTCTTCCTGGAACGAGGGTCTGGAGATTGAAACAAACCAGAAAGAACTGCGTGATCGGGATATCCAAGATAACGAGAATTCTGAGGATTTTATCGAGGTGGAGAGCGAGGTGGTGAGCGGTTGAGTCGATGGAAAGAAAAGCACGGAATGTCGAGAAGCCGTTTATACCAATGTTGGAGCGGAATGAAGCAACGATGCCGCAACCCGAAATCATCTGGATATTACTTATACGGAGCAAGAGGAATAACATATACGGCTGAATGGGAGACGTTTGAGCCATTCATGGAGTGGGCATTGTCACACGGATATTCTGATGATTTAACACTCGACAGGATAGACAATAACAAAGGATATTCCCCGGATAATTGTAGATGGGCAACCCAACAGGAACAGTCAAGGAACAAACGTCATTTGCAGAATAAAACTGGATATAAGGGTGTTCGTGCTTGCTATCGGAATGGGCAGCTTATCGGTTATAGGGGAACGGTGTGCATCAGCAGGAAAGAACGGTATTTGTGTTTTGCCAAAACAGCAGAAGAAGCAAGCCGAAGAAGAACGGCAAGGCTAAAGGAGTTGGGTTATGATTTTGCTCTGTGATTCAAGGCAAAAGGTAGGGAAGCACGATCTAAAGCATCGTTATTTCATGGAAAACGGAATCGAACTTCGGGTTACCAAATTATATGTTGGTGACTACACGTTGCCAACGAACCAGAGTGTTTGCGTTGATACTAAAAAAGATCTGCAAGAATGTGTGCTTGACATCTGCGGTGCTGAACACGAACGATTTCGGAATGAATGTATCCGAGCGCAGGAAGCCGGAATAAAGCTATACATCCTCATCGAAGAAGATCAAACGGATGAGAGCGGAAGGTATGTCGTTAACAGCCTTGCAGATGTGAAACATTGGCAGAATCCTCGCTTAAAGATCCGCAAAAAGGTCGATGGTCGATGGGTACAGGCTTATCCGAAAGCCACGACAGGCACGACACTGATGAAAGCGATGATTACTATGCAATACCGCTATAAATGCGAATTCATTTTTTGCCGGAAGAAGGATGCAGGAAAGAAAATCTTAGAGTTATTAGGAGAGGAAAGTAATGGATAAATTAATGAACACTGATGTCAGAATCGACATCATCAACATTCTGGATGCGGTGCTTCTCATCGCAAAGCATAGGATCGGAGAAATATCCGATGAACAGTACAAGAGTCAGATAGAATCTCTTGAATCAATGCTGAAAAACTCTCAGAAGATCATCGCAAAAACTGCGCTTGACGAACTTCTGAACATATTCAAAAGCAGTGACGATGAGGATTAACCGCCTTATATTCCTATTGATTGCAGTCATAACACTGTTATAATAAAGATAGAACAGATGACTGCCTGTTGCACATTGAAAATTCACCAAGGAGTGTACATATGAAAGCACGAAAGAAGAACGAGAACGCTTTGTTCATGTCCTTCGCAGATGCAGCACAGGCTCTTGGACTTGGGGTTTGCAAGACGAGAGAGTTGGCAAAAGAATCCGGCTCGATTGTCAGAATCGGAAAGCAGATCTCCAGAGTCGATGTTCAGAAGCTGAAAGAATATATATCTGCGGAGTACGGCACGGACTGAGCGTTTTCTTTTACATCCGCAGAGGAAGGATGGAACATGACATCAAAAGAATTTCAGATCATTTTGAATCGCTTGAACAATTATTCGGGAGCGCATCCAAACGAAACGTGGAAGTTGGACACGGATCTCTCCCACTGCACCAAGCGAGAAAAAGAAGAGATCGTCAAACAGGGCATGACAATCGAGATGCTTGAAGATGCCGGACTTGATCGTGGTCAGGTGGCTCACATTCTGTGGGGTTATCGTCATACCAGGAAGCGTGGTTGACATGGCAGATAGAAGAATGATCTCGAAAAGAATAATCAATTCTGCAAAGTTTCAGAAGATGCCAATATCATCGCAGCTTCTCTACTTTTATCTCTGCCTTGAAGCGGATGACGATGGCGTTGTCGAAGCATACAGAATCATGAGGCAAGTCGGCAGCGGAGAAGACGATATCAGAGTTCTGGTGGCAAAGGGCCTTGTGATAATTCTGAACGAAGATCTGGTGGCATACATAACGGACTGGAGAGAACATAACAGTCTGCGAGCAGACAGGAAGATAGACTCATTTTACAAAGACTTACTTATCAGAGTTGTTCCAGATGCCAAGTTACTGGAACGGAAGCCGAGGGCCGACCGAAAAGAGAAATTTACTGACGAAAATGCCTGTGGGACGTCCCAAGGACAGTCAGGGGACGGCTTAGGAGAGGATAGTATAGGTAAGGATAGGACAGGAAAGAATAATAATAATGATGCCATCAGAGATGTTGTTATTGGTTCTTCTCTTTCTGACTCTCTTACCAACAAAATCTTTGAATGGCTTGATTACAAAAAAGAAAAGAAACAGACATACAAGCCAAAAGGCTTACAAACCTTGTTAAACAAGGTAAAGGATATTGCATCAGTATATGGTGATGATCCTGTCTGTGAAGCTATTGACAAAGCCATGATGAGCAATTACTCCGGCTTCTTCCTTGACAACATTCCAAAGTATTATAAGCCTGTCGAGCATATCGTTATTGAGCCGAAGGGTGGTGGTAGAGAATGATGGTTATCGATGATGCCGGAGTTCGTAAGACCATTGCACTGATGAAGCCAAATGGTCAACTGTTTGAAATCCGAGTGGTCTATGATGACAAGCGAACGATGAGCGGATACTTCCGGGATGCCGATACATTGATGACAGCAATCGACCGAGATATCAGAGACTTCAACGGCTGCAACTTCTACATGACAGTGAATGCCTTGAATGATAGCTGTTATGCAAGAGATCAGCATGACAAGTTTCTGCTGAAGACAAAGGCTACTACATCGGATAAGGATGTGGAAGGTTATGATTGGCTGTTCATTGATTTGGATCCAGTAAGACCGACAGGAACATCGAGTACCGATGATCAACTGAAATTGGCAAAGGATGCCGGAAACAAAGTATATCTCTTCATGAAGCAGTTGGGCTTCAGTAAGCCTGTCATGGCATACAGTGGCAATGGCGTACACTTGATGTACAAGATATATCTCGACAACACTGCTGATAACAGGCAGCTTATTGAGAAAGCACTGAAGACATTGGACATGATGTTTTCGACCGATAAGGTGCAAGTCGATGTGAAGAACTGCAATCAGTCGAGAGTGGCGAAGTTGTATGGCACACTGGCTCAGAAAGGCTATGATTCGCCGGAGTATCCGCATCGCATGAGTTACTTGGTGACGAGCGAAAAGGAAGTCATCGAAGTCAACAAAAGAGCATACATCGAGAAGTTGTGTTCATACTATCCGCAGGAAGAAAAGCCTCAGAGGTACAACAACTATCGACCGAGAGACTTTAACCTGGAAGAATGGTTGATGAAACATAACATCAGCTATGAGCGCACATCGTTCTCCGATGGATACAAGTACATATTGTCTGAATGCCCATTCGATTCGAATCATAAAGGCAAAGACGCTTGCCTGTTTCAGAGCCGTAGCGGAGCGATTGGATTTCATTGTTTCCACAACAGTTGTGCCGACAAAACATGGCGAGATGTTCGGATGCTCTATGAGCCGGATGCATATGAAAAGCGGTATCAGGACTACGACAAACGCATTTACGGACAGTTTAATCGTGACCGCCAAGAGCCGAAACACATTGTCGAAGAGAGTGACAATCCAGTATTTATGACTGCAAAAATGATCCGACAACTGCCGGAAGAGGAAGTCACTTATATCAAAACAGGCATTGATGTTATCGACAGGAGAATGAGAGGACTCGCCAAAGGCGATGTATCACTTGTATCTGGACTCCGTGCATCAGCTAAAAGCACGATGCTCACACAGTGGATACTCGATGCCGTACAAGCAGGAAATAATGTCGGGTGCTTCTCTGGCGAACTGCGGAATAAGCGGTTCATGCGGTGGATGTATCAGATTGCTGCCGGAAAAGGTTATGTTGAGCCGAGTCAGTATGAAGGATACTACAAAGTGCCATTGGCTACGCAGGAGAAGATAGACGAGTGGTTGGATGAACGCTTCTGGCTTTACAACAATGATTATGGGAATGACTTCTCAGCGATCATGGAGCAGTTCACAAAGGCTATCGATGACCACAAGTTGGATCTGCTCGTCCTTGACAATCTGATGGCATTCAACATTAATTCACTCGCTCCCACAAAGTGGGATGCACAGACACAATTCGTTCTACAGATCGTAGATCTTGCCAAAAACAAAAACATACACATAATCTTCGTGGCTCATCCACGAAAAGCGTTAGGGTTCCTGAGATTGGACGATATCTCCGGCAGTGCTGACTTGGCTAATGCTGTCGATAATGCATTCATCGTTCACAGGAATAACAATGACTTTCAGCGGTTGACGAAGCAGATGTTCGGTTGGAGAGACGATAACGAGGTCTATGACGGCACGAATGTTATCGAGATTGCGAAGGATCGTGATGGCGGTACTCAAGATGTATTTATTCCTTTGTACTATGAGCGAGAGTCGAAGCGGTTGAAGAACGATTTCACTGAAAACAAACAATACGGATGGCTTGGTGATGACTTCACTGAAGTCGATGATATGATGGACATTCCGTTCTGAGGGGGTGATGGTATAAGTGATCGCACGATACAAGAATTGCAGTTAAAACAGGCTGCACCTCTTGAAATAAAGGTACGGATGACGCAACAACGCATCCGAGAATGGGTAAATCATTACGGAGAGAACGGTGTATACGTTTCGTTGTCTGGCGGTAAAGACTCAACAGTACTGCTACACATAGCCAGAGAGATGTACCCAGACATCAAAGCGGTATTCATTGACACAGGACTTGAATATCCAGAGATAAGGGAATTCGTTAAGACATTCGATAATGTCGATTGGGTAAAACCGAAAATGAATTTCCGTCAGGTAATAGAAAAGTACGGATATCCGTTCATCTCCAAAGAAGTAGCAGAATGTGTTTATGGTGCGAGAAAATACTTGACAACGCTGCTTGAAATGAACACAATCTCGCAGACAGACAGACAGACAGACAGACAGACCCTACTTCACTCCCAAACTACCAGTATTACGAAAGAGTTACTGGAACAGGCAAATACGCAAAGCCAGATAAATCCATCGGGGGGGGTACGATAGCAAGTATCGTAAACTCACAGGAATTGCGGAATTTGATCGAAAGCAGACCCAAGGGCGAAGGACAAAGACTCCGACTTGCAAGGCTCATGGGGATGTTGGACGAGAAGGGTCAGATAACAGCGAAGCCTATCCTTAGCAAAGACAGATCGCTATTCAATCAAAAAAGATACCAATTCTTCTTAGAAGCACCTGATTGGCTTCAAATTTCTTCACACTGCTGCCGAATAATGAAAAAGAATCCGGCACATTCGTATTCCCACAAGACAGGGCGAAAGCCAATAACCGCACAAATGGCATCCGAAAGCAGACTTCGTACTCAGAAATGGTTACAGAATGGATGCAATGGGTTCGACTTGAAAGAGCCGATTAGTAATCCTATGTCCTTCTGGTTTGAAGAGGATGTGTTGCTTTACTGCTACAAGCACAACATTGAAATCTGTTCGGTGTACGGAGACATCGTGAAAGAAACCGAGGTGGAAGGACAATATGACTTTGAAGACTTAGGAATCTTTGACTTGGGAAGACCACAACTCAAGACAACAGGATGCGACAGAACAGGATGTGTATTCTGCGGATTTGGATGCCACATAGAAAAAGGCGAAGGACGATTCGTCAGACTAAAAAGGACTCATCCGAAACTGTATGACTATGTAATGCGTCCTTGGGAACAGGGTGGTCTGAACTACAAAGAAGTAATCGATTGGATCAATGAACACGGAAATTTTGACATAAGGTACTGACATGGGGCAGGAAAACATTAAAGCGTATTACCAGTTGTGGAATGAACTGTGGAAGTTGTTTCGCACATGGATAAAAGAGTATCAGGATGATGACTCATTCTGGCAGAGAGTGTTAAGAGAATCAGACGCATTTCTGGCAGAGCATGACAACAAGTTTGCAAAGAAAGTATTACTCGACATAGTAGAAGAACTTGAAAGACAAGCAATAGGAGAAAACAGAAAAACATGAATAGTTGTATTTTACTTGGACGCCTGACAGCAGATCCAGAAATCAAAGACCTTGGCGGTGAAGCCAGACTCGCACGATACACACTTGCGGTGAACAGACCTTACGGATCAAAGGGCGAAAAGAAAGTAGACTTCATCAACTGCGTAGCATTCGGGCCGTCAGCGATCAATGCCGAAAAGTATCTCAAAAAGGGAATGCTCGTTGTAGTCCAAGGAGCCATCCATACCGGGAGTTACAAAAACAAGGAAGGACGGACAGTCTTCACCGTGGATGTAGCCGTAGAACGTGCAGAATTCGCCGAGAGCAAAAAAGCATTCGAAGAAAGACGGATGTGGGAGAAAGAAAAGGCAGAGCAGCAGGAAGCCTCTGACGCAGTCTCAGCGGAAACCAAAGAGCCGGAATTCAATGAAGCAGATCACAGACCGCCAGTTGAGAATGAATGGCTGAACGTGGACGAAAGTTTTGACGAGGACAACGTGCCGTTTTCGTGAGGGGTGAGCGATGGGAGAAAAGTTTTCCCCTAATCTCAGCAGACTCCTTGGATTAAGGCAACAGATCATGCGAGAACTCATCGATGGTAAGTCATATGCCCAAGCTGCTTATGAGTATAAAACTGCGAAGTATAGCCTGATGTCTGTTATGGCAGATTATCGTCCGCTTCGAACCTGGATAAATACCAGAAAGCAGAACAGGCTTCTGATGGAAGACGAATTCAGACAGTACTTACTGTCGGGCAAGCCGATAGCGTTCTTATCAGAGTTATACGATATGCCATACGATGAGACTCGCAATTTTGTCCACAGCATGGAACTGCGAGATGGGAAGAATTACCTTGGTGTAGCTGATTCCAGTGCGGTAAAACGATTCATTACAGTAGCTGATGTTGCCAAGTTCAAAGTCGATGTACAAGTCGGAGAAATGCTTGTCTGCGATGAAACCGAAGATGGAATCCAATTATACGGACGGATTCTGAAAAAACATCTATGGTACGCAGATACCGAATTCGGTGCTATCGATTGGAATTGGCTATGTGTCAAAAATATCAGGAGATTAGACGGAGATGAGATTATACACGGCTGAAGAGATCAGCAAACTGTTAGAGAGGTTCGGGAAATTCAAGATGGATGACAAGAGCGAACGAGTCAGGTTGGATTACTTGGCAGTCACTCAGTCCATCGCAAAGATCATAGACGAATTTCTGGAAGAGCATGAGAAGCCTCAGAAGACCACATTTTTCGGGATCTTCGGGGCAGGAGATGAGGAATGAGAATTTTATCAGAAGACAGGGGAGTAGATGTCCCCTATGAACAGTCGATTATAGTAATTGACGATGAATGTATCAAAGCAGTCAATCCAGATGGACTCACATATGTCTTGGCAAAGCCGGAGACTTATCCGCAAGCCAGAAGGGCGATGTCGATGATTGTAGATACGTTTCAATCTGGTGCGAAAGTTGCCTATATGGACTGCATAATGGAAGAGGTGAGAGAGGAATGTTAAGAGTGCTATTAGCATTTGCTCTTGGACTGATAACAGGAGCATTGCTTGTAATTGTCGTGGTTTTCGGGTTAGCGGTTTCCGCAATCAACAAGGAAGAAGACGAAGAGATAAAGGAAAACTACTATGGCGAGGGATGATCTTTTCCGGGGACGCT
>JAEIGA010020063.1_pt1 | contig 10186 bp, 11 predicted proteins | sample 9270691 | NCBI WGS metagenome assembly JAEIGA01 (sample SAMN17057246, study PRJNA624740) | gut metagenome | biome: biome; isolation source: fecal sample | host: Bos grunniens | place: China: Xizang | collected 2019
AAAAGGCCGTTGCGGATTCCCTGCCCGCTGCGGTGGCGGCAATTCTTCTTTGGGCGGGGGCGGTTGGGGCGTGAGGGGGGAACGGAACCGAGCGGGAGGGGGAACGGTAGGAAGCGAAAAAAAAAGCGAAAATTATTATTATCGTTTCGATAATAAGAGCAATTTTCGCCTTTTTTTTTCGCGGCGCCGGATGGGGATTCCGGATGGGGAATCCGGATGGGGAAGCAATTGCCGGGCGGGGACAAAAACGGTGCTGCCGGCGCGGCGGGTAGGGAATCGGCAACGGCCAATAAAAGATGTCATTACCAATTTTCAAAAGGCCGTTGCGGATTCCCTACCCGCTGCGCCGGCGGCATTCCTTGTTCTGGGTGGGGCAATTGCGCTTTGTGGCCGGATGGGGAATCCGGACGGGGAAGCCGGATGGGGAAGCAATTGCCGGGCGGGACAAAAACGGTGCTGCCGGCGCGGCGGGTAGGGAATCGGCAACGGCCAATAAAAGATGTCCTTACCAATTTTCAAAAGGCCGTTGCGGATTCCCTACCCGCTGCGCCGGCGGCATTCCTTGTTTCGGGTGGGGCAATTGCGCTTTAATGTACTTTTGGTATAAAATTCATACAGGTGGTTATTTGACTAAGTAGAGTGCATCTTGATTCCGTCCAGAAAGGGCAAGTGCCCATTGTTGGATTTCCCTTTACGTCCAAAAGGTGGTGCTTGCTTAGAACTGGCGTCACGTTGGCGCATTCTCCGCAGCGGTGAGTGATTACTTGTTTCTTCTTTGCCATAGTAATTTTACGTTTTTTCGCGTGTGTGCGCGCCTGTGCGTGCCTGTGCGCCCATGTCCGCGAGGTTTTTTTGTGTATCTGCTTGTTAGTCAGTTTCTTTTGTAGGTTCGGATTGGAAATCCGGGGGCGGTACTACTGTACCGCCTTTTTTCCCCTCCATAAGTTCACCAAATGCGCTGGGAGCATAGTGCTTCACGAATGCTATTATAGCGGGTATATCGACGGTTTGCCCTTTCTTGCGAGCTTCAACCGACGCGGAAAGTAGTTCGCGAAGTAGCGTTATTTCGTAAGAATCCGATGGGTATGCACGAGCTATATTTATAGCGTCTCTCTTTAGCTCCTCTAACAGTACGTCGGTGGCGTCCTGAACATTTTTATTGCCTATCTTCAGATTTTTGTAGATTTCTAAATGTCGTTGTAACACATTGTCTACCTGCTTGTCTTCGCCTGTGGACGCTACACGCTCGACCTTATAAAAGAACTGCTGTTCCCTGAAGAAGTCGAAAAGCTTTTTGTCTTCACATCTATCCTTGCGCTTTATGTTTCCGTGTTCGTCTCGGGTGTGCTTTTTGAAGTGGAAATAATGCTCTACGAGAGAAGCGAAGAGGTCTAATAATTGCTGTTTGGAAAAGTACATGTCCAAGGTATTGTAAACGCTTCGCTTTTGCATCTTAGGCTGTGAAAAGTCCTTTATGACAAACCATTTCCTTACGGAAGATTGAATACTAAATTCAAGTCGCCAAATGACAGGCTTATATGTGATTTCCCCTGCTTTTGTCTGCTTTCGCTTGGTAAGCTTGATAAAATCATCAACCAGTCCAGTTCGCGCCCACGCCTGCCGTATATATGGCTTATCCTTTACCTGTTCAATTTCAAGAGACTTGCAATAAAGTTTTGTATTGACGTCTGACTTTTTGCTACCCCATGAAGCAGAGTTCCATATCTGGCCATCCCATTGGTCGACGCCGTGAACTGATATATCACAAACGTTGATTTTTGAGTATTTTTTGGCCAATACACGCGACAAAAACCGTTCTGGGTTATCCCCTGAATCGAACAGCTCGAAGTCTAAGCAAATATCAACTCGTTTTATGCGTATAAAGACAAATTTATATGTTTCTATAAATTGATACATAATGTAAGCAGCATTTTCAAAATAGCATGTACGGTTGTGTAATCGGATATGGCAGGCACGCGGGTCTATGACTTGTTTCTTGTTACTCCTTGAAAGCTTAGGCTTTCTGCGTATCTCCAAAAGCGGTTCATAAGTTCCGTTTTCATATAGTGTAAACATCTCATCAAAAACCCGTGTGCCATAGTCACGCTTTACCACCTGCCACCCCTGCGATGTAAAATAATCTGCATCGCGCGGGGTCGAATCAGGTTCCAGGCAATAGCACTCCAGCCAGTCCAAGTTTATACACCGTATTACTTCCATACGTCTCTCTTCTTTAGCTTGTATGCACTTGTTGAAGTACTATGCGAACGCTTGTAAACGTAGACGTATTTCTCAGTAGCAATAACTTCTATTTGATTACCGTTACGGCTGTGCCTGAGAATGCAGACGTATTTAGGCGATAGATAGACAAGAGACACGATGTTATACCCCTCGGTAAGAAAAGACGCTACATATTGTAACGTCTTTTCTTTTAGTGAATCACGTTTGCTCTGTATCATGAGAAAGCGAGTGTTTGAGTATCATCCTGTGGGTTATTGTTTGTTATGGTCTTTTGCGCTTCCTTTTGCACGTTTCCGTTGTTTACTATCATCCGGCGCATTTTTACTATCATCCGGCGCATTCTCTTGCATGTTCTCGTCGGTTACGTCCATCGGCGCATCCTCCTGCATGTTTCCGTCGGGTGTGTCCTCGTTCTTTATAGGCGTTACGAAACCGTTATAGTCTACATAATAGGCCGCTTCACCCTTTCGATTGTAGAATATTGCTTGCGACGCCTCTGCTGCCCACTGGCGTGCAATTCTGTAATCGATATAATAAAGTTTCTGAACATTAAGCACATTACCATCTGGAGAAACTACCTGACGGTCCACAACCTCCCGATTGACTGCTATTAACTCCAGTCGGTCAACATTTATATTGATTCCTGCTACCATCTGGCGCAGTTTGGGCGATGAATAGACGCGAACAGAACCGCGCCCGACAACTAAAACTTTTGTGCCCTTAGTAAGGAAGGGAAGCAAATTCTCGTTTCGACCGTGCATGATACAGGAGTTCCACACCGTTTCTTCTCGGTTATTTCCCTGCTGGTCTTTCCATCGGCGTGTTTCTGCAACATTGAATTTGACATACTCGTTTCCGTTCTCGCTCTTAAACTCGGCGTCTGCGCCTAAGTTACCAATACAAATAAAAAGTTCCATAAAATGTAAGTTTTAAAAAGTTAATATGATATATATTCAAAGTAATTAATAACGGAAGCTATAACAAATAGCACTGCAATAATGATGAAGCCTGCAACAGCTTTCATAAGTTCATCGTCTTGTTTCATCTTGTAAACATGGGTTTTGTAAAGTGATTGACTTAGGTTTTTTTCGTTTTGGGATTAGCAGATACTTTTTTCCCCATGTAGGCAAAAATCGAGGTCGGGAAAACGCCGAGAGAGAGATACGGCCAATTCGTCGTTAGCAGCGATTTTGCAAAACGAGGAGTCACGCCTTGCGGACCAATAGCGTAGCCGCATGTCGCGGAACAGCTGCACAAGTGATTTGAAATCACAACTGGTAATATCAACCAATGCGGTGCATGAGCCATGATCCAGGTATGTGCAAATAAGCTGGCGAACAAGCGACAGCATATAATCTGCTGAAGCTGTTTCGATACGGTAGAAACCGAAAAGGCTAACGCCTGTAAGCGTTTCTCGCTTCTGTTTTTTTAGGTTTTTCATTTGTACTTTAGTTTAGGTGTTTTGCACTCAGGGACGCAGTATTTTAGAAATGTAAATTTATGCTTTAAATTTGTAATTTATCAGAATATCGATTCTAAACCGATTTACAAAAGCAAAAATAAAAAGCGGCCTCCCGCAGGAGAACCGCCACTAAAGTACTGCTGTACCCTTGCGATACGCTCGACGGTCGCACCTCTGCGTTGCCGTTTACCCTACGCGGTTGCGAAGATAGATAAAATTTGGAATAGCTGGTGATTTTGTTAACACTCCTTAGGACTTTTATTTCAACGTAAGGAAATACAGGACAATGGAGCGGAAGAAAAGAAAAATTCTCTTTGCAAACCATCAAAGTTTCATCCTTTCAAAACTAATCATTTGTCGATTCCAGGAAAGTACGTCGAAATAAGGGTGTAATACGTAACTTTGTACCGCCAAAATTTCGTAATTTAAAACCACCAGAAATTGGCAAAGTTAAATAACCAACAATGGTAAGTAATAAAATCGGGATTAGGTAGCGCAAAAAAAGAAGTATTCACTATCTTTGTAGTTGACAAATAAAACAAAGTGTAGAATGAATACTCCCAGCACTATCGGTTCCACAAAGAAACTAATAATGTGGTACAAAATTAAGGAATTATTTTCAAAGGGCCAAAGTTATAGCCAAATTTCTCGCAATTTGGGTATCGACAGGCATCGTGTAAGCAAGTATCTACACATGTCTGAGTCGGAGTTTCTCTCCAGCGAGGCCTACAGTCGTAACTATACGCACAAGATGGATGCGTATGAGAGTTTTGTTTTAAATGAGCTCCGCAGCTGCCCGAGCTACTCCAGCAAACAGATAGAGGATCATCTGAAAGAAGCGTATGGCAAAGAGGTAGAGGGCATTTGCAGCAAGACCATTTTCAACTACGTGGTACACATCCGTGCCAAGTACTCGATTCCCAAATTTGAGAAGCCTCCCCGTCCTTACGAGAAGCTTCCGGAGCTTCCTTTCGGCGAATACGCCCAGGCAGACTTCGGTGAATACTGGATGCAGCGTGCAGACGGCAGGCATCTGAAGGTGTACTTCTTTGTGATGGTACTCAGCCGCTCGCGCTACAAGTATGTCTGGTTCAGCACTAAACCTTTTAATACCGCCATGACGGTTTATGCCCACGAGCTGGCTTTTAGATACTATGGTGGTCATCCAAAGAAGGTACTGTATGATCAGGACAAGGTGCTGCTGCATGACGAGAATCTGGGCGATCTGATCCTAACCAAGGGATTCCGTGCCTTTGTCGTCCAGCAGCACTTCGATCCTGTATTCTGTCGTAAGTCAGACCCAGAAAGCAAGGGTAAGGTGGAGAACGTGGTCAAGTATGTGAAGCAGAATTTCCTCAAGGGAAGGCTGTTCACAAATGCCGACCATCTGAATGAGGACTGCCTGGCATGGCTTGACCGTACCGGCAACGGCACCATGCATCACGGCATATATCGCATACCCAAGGATGTCTTCAATGAAGAGCAGGAGTACCTGCAGCCCTATTATGGTACACCAGTAGCCCCACAAGTGGAAATGAAGGAATACAGCGTACGCAAGGACAACACCATCAGCTACCACTGCAGCTATTACACTGTACCGAGCGGCACCTACAAGAATGCCGGCACCCGAGTCATGGTAGAGGAGCAGGAAGGGCATCTGCATATTTACAGCAAAGAGACGGGAAAGCGTATAGCCAATCATCCATTGAGCGAAGTCAAAGGTGTATTGGTACAAGATCCTGCCCACAAGACGGTAAGAGGAGCAGGAATCACGGATAAGGAACTGACGATACACGGCTATATCGGTGACATCGAGGCGCTGGATCTCTTTCTGGCAGGAATAAGCCAAAGCAAACCAGCCTACTACAGCAGGAACCTCAGCTACATCATCCACCAGATGTACGGTTACAAACCTGAGGTGCTACACGAAGCCCTTGTTCGCTGCCTTACAAGCAAAGCCTACAATGCAAGGATGCTCATAGAAGCCTCTGAGAGTATCAGGGTAAGCAAGGGCATGTCTGCCATCCCACAGTCTCAAACGACTAATATATCACGCGAATTAAGTAACATACGCCCTGAGCGTACATCCATTAACTCCTTTGAACAATATTTTAAATGATGAACGACAAACAGACGATAGCAGAATGTGCAACGCTGCTGAAGCTGCACTATGTAAAGGTGAACCTGGAGAACACCATCTGCCAGGCACAAATAGAGAAACCGACCTACATAAGTTTTCTTGCACAGGTACTCAAAGACGAGGTGAAGGGCCGGCAGGAACGTGACAGGCAACGTAGGCTGTCATTGGCACATCTGCCATCGCAGCACGACCTCGACGCATTTGACTTCAATTATTCTTCAGGCATAAGCAAGCAGGAGATGAAGGAACTGCGTACGCTCAACTGGGTAGACCAGGCCTACAATGTCATCCTCATGGGCCCTAGCGGTACAGGTAAGACCTTTATCGCAGGCGGACTTATCTACGAAGCGGTAAAGCAAGGTAAGAAGGCCTATAATGATGACCATGGAGGAACTGATTACAACAATCAAGATGAAATCCATATCACCAACGGCCATGGGTAACTACAACCGCATTGCCAAGGCTGATTTGGTCGCTATCGATGATATCATGCTCTTCCCCATCAACAAGGAAGATGCTGCAGGTTTCTTCAATCTCATCAACACCATGCATGAGCATACCTCTATCATCATTACTACAAATAAGGCTCCTACAGAATGGGCCCAGACCCTCGATGATGAAGTGCTGGCATCTGCCTTGCTCGACCGAATTCTCTACAGATGTGAGGTGATAAATCTCAAAGGTACAAGCTACAGAATGGAGAACAGACAAACCATTTTCGATAAACAGAATATTAAAAAAATAGAAAAATGAAACTGGTTGGTTAACTTTACGAAAAACTGGTGTGTTTAGATTTGCTTATTACAAAGGGTAAATAGCTTCATCAAGATTCAGCAGGAGTTTGGCGGTTTCGACCGCTCGACCTTTGGTCGCTTTGCTCTCTATGTTCTCATATGATAAAAAAAAGTAGTCCGCGCATCACTGCGAAGACTACGGGAATACTTATTATATCGATAGACAAAAAAACTCGACGGTCCGCTGACCGCCAAACTACTAAAACTACAAATTATCACTTCCGATGATAAAAGATGTAACAAATAACCTAAAAAACATAACAAAATTAACGGTCGCGCAGGCGCATAAAGGCGTAGAAGCATAAAGACTCGACAACTACGACACATGCCACAACTGCTATGATGATTATACTATGAAAGCTCATAAGCGCGTGAAACAAGGTCAAGGGGAAAGAGGTGAGCGTAAGAAACGCCGTTCTCGTAGATGGCCATCGCCCGGACAATGCGGATGATAGATTTTTTGTGGGTGGTGTAATTGAGCTTTGCTCTCGGCTCGACACCTGATACATTAGAAACAAAAGTGACGTAGGCAGCTACGTTGTTTTCCTTTGCTGGTGCCCATCGCGAAATGATTTCGTAGAGACAGGAGCACAAGCGGCGGTTAAGATAAGAACGAACAAGGACGCAGGCAGCACGGAAGCCGTACTCGAGGGTGGTGAACTCTTCGAACTTCTCATCGGTGACAGGTACGCGGGCACCCTTCCATTTGATGGCAGGATTTCGGCGTATGTTCAGCGGGTTGTTATTGCGTATTCCGCGGGGTTGTGTCTGGTCGCGCATGGCCGTATGTATTAAGTTTGTAGTCGATTCCGAAGATTGACGCAGTGAGCAGCAGGAACTGAGCAATGACCATGCAGGCACCTGCGGCAATGTCGTGCTGCTCGCTGATGAGAAGCGAGGTAAACGCCAGGGCGGTGGCGGCGCAAAAGCTTGCCACCGCCGTGGCGCGTTCGATTATCCGTGAGAGGTGAATCATCCAGGATAGTTAGGCAGGGTAACATCAATAACACCATTAGGCAAGTTACTGACTGAAATGCCCTCGTAAGTTATTATACCCATTGACTTAGAGTAGTCTGACAGCACAGCAGGAACTGAACCCCATGCAGCTGCAATTTCTGGCATTGGCCCGTTAAACGGCGCAATTTCGCCAGTACTTGTTTCCGGAACAATAAGACTATAGACACCAGTGAACTCGCCGTCAGTGGCAACGACTAATTTACCTGCCTCATTCACTAAAACAGTAACATTCGCTGAGCCATTGTAATTACGCCAAAATAACGCAGCATTGGTGCTGAAAGTGACGCCTGCGGCCTCCTGCTCGGTAATCGTGCGGTTGCCAGCCAGCGACGTTTCCGAAATGAGGACCGACGAACTAACATCGGCTACGGTCTTCGTGATGGGCGTAAGCTGTCCGTCGCTACCTACGGCCAGCAGCGCACCACCTCGGGTAACGACGCGACGCTCGCCCGAAGACATAACGGCTACGGCTGCTTTCGTTGCGGAGAGCGTTGCACCCTCGATTGCGGGCGAGAGCTGGAAATCGACGGTAGTACCCGAAACAGGAGCGACGATGGAGGACGAAGAGTTATCGGCCTGCTGCAGAATCTTGTCACTGGAGCGACTCGAGCTATCCGACATGTACGATTCGACGACACCGTCGGTGTCGACGAAACCAGGATCGACAACAGTCATACGGCTGTTGGTGTATCGCCAAGACGTCTGCGTCTTCTCGCTTATAATCAGACCAGCCGACAACAATGCGAACTCGTTCTCGTCATAATGGGTGATATAGACGGCGCCCTGAGTAACGCCCAGATTGAGAAGAGGAGATATTACATCATCCATCTTAGTAATCGTGTCTGCTGTGTTCAGAACAACAGAGAAATGAGCAGCAATGCGGTCTTTTGTCGAGCCAGTAGTCTCGTACGCCTGCTTATCGAGCAGAACAGCCATAAATGTAAGCTCCATGCCCTCAGCAAGGCCGACGTTAGCGTTAATGAGCTGCTGCGAAAACGCACCGACGGTGAGGTTGCGAATATCAGCGACATCCACGCTATCGACACCATATTTAAGCTGCGGGAACAAAACGCTCTCCTCGAAAAGAGCCTGGCCGAACGTCTTCGAAGACAGGCCAAGAGAACCCTCTGAAATCTGATAATCGATGCAGGGGATAACCTGCTCGCCCTTGCGCACGTCGGGAATGCTTTCGTTTCGCATAGCCAACGAACGGAAACGCGCCTGATTTCGCGAACGGTTGCCCGAAGGCAAGAACGCGTGATTCAAGACACTCTCAAAAGCCGAATAGAAGATAGCGGCTGGCACTGTCTTAGCACGCTGCAAGGCCTGCGCGTAGGTTTTCGGATTCGATACGCTTTCGGCACGCCCGCGTACAAAAGTCGAACCCGGCTTTTTGGCAGCTGCTGACTTGAAACCCACGGCGTCCTTGAACTTACCGATGAATTGCATTGAGCCTGATTGTTTACCCATATTATTATAAAAAGCGGCCGCTGGAGTGCCATTAGATTAGACCCCACCCACACGCTCCAGCCGTGAGGGCATAACGTAACGTCGGCAAAGGTACAAACAAAAAACGGGGCGCGCAAGGGGGAGAATGTCGGAGCGGCTTAGGAGCGGGAAGTGATTAACTGACTTTTTTCTTACAAACGGTAAAATGACGTTTAGGATGATTTAAGATAGTTTAACGCGAACGCGGTGGCGGTAGCCGACAAAAACGGTCACAACCGCTTTGAAGATTGCGCGCGGAGCGGCAGCGACGCGCGCACAAGACAGGAGCAAAAAGCACCCGCAGCAAGGGAAGAAGACGCGCAGGGACGCCCCCACCGCCACCCCGCCAGAGAGGGCACGCGCATAGGGATGCGGACGCCCCCTAAGCAAATTTTTTTCCGGAGCAGGCACACCCAGCTCCATCACGACACATAGGACACGCGCATAGGGATGCGGACGCCGCCTAAGCAAACTTTTTTTCCTGGACACGCACGCCCCACCCCCACCCCGACAGAGAGGACACGCGCATAAGGGAAGCGGAGCCCAACAGGGCGCGGCCACGAGAGGAGCGGCGGCGGGCGGGAGCGTAGCGACCGCACGACGGGGCGACGGACGAGGCCGCGCAAGGGGAGTCCGGGGGAACACCCCCGGCAAGCGCATGGCTTTAATGCGAACGCGGTGGCGGTAGCCGACAAAAACGGTCCCAACCGCTTTGAAGATTGCGCGCGGAGCGGCAGCGACGCGCGCACAAGACAGGAGCAAAAAGCACCCGCAGCAAGGGAAGAAGACGCGCACGCACGCCCCACCGCCCCCCGGCCAGAGAGGACACGCGCATAGGGATGCGGATGCCGCCTAAGCAAACTTTTTTTCCTGAGCAGGGACGCCCCACCGCCACCCCGACAGAGAGGACACGCGCATAGGGATGCGGACGCCGCCTAAGCAATTTTTTTTTCCGGAGCAGGCACACCCAGCTCCATCACGACACATAGGACACGCGCATAGGGATGCGGACGCCGCCTAAGCAAACTTTTTTTCCTGGACACG
>JAEIGA010020064.1_pt1 | contig 10186 bp, 5 predicted proteins | sample 9270691 | NCBI WGS metagenome assembly JAEIGA01 (sample SAMN17057246, study PRJNA624740) | gut metagenome | biome: biome; isolation source: fecal sample | host: Bos grunniens | place: China: Xizang | collected 2019
AATCTGCAAACTTGCTGATTTTAATGCCAGAAACTTTTTCGAGTTTTTCAATATATTCCGCAAACGGCTTCTTGTCTACATTAAAAGCCTTGTCTGGACGGAATGCCGGCAACACTTTAACCTTGCACTTCTGATCGGCGGCGATCTTCTCATGCCATTCAAGAGAATCAATCGGGTCGTCGGTAGTGCAAATAAGTTTTACATTTGATTTTTCTATTATGCCGCGCACCGACATGGATTTGCGGGCAAGCACCTTATTGCACTTCGCATATATTTTGCCTGCCGACGAGGCGTCTATCTGTTCTACAAAGCCAAAATAATTTTTAAGTTCAAGATATGTCCAATGATAGAGAGGATTTCCTACAAGGCGCGGCAACGTTTTAGCCCATGCCTCAAAAGTTCTATATGGATCAGAATCTTTTGAGCCAGTAATATCTTCTTCCTGAAAACCACATACGCGCATCTGCCGCCATTTATAATGATCGCCGCCAAGCCAAACCTCGGTAACATTAGAATACCTCTTGTCTTCAGCTATATCCTGGGGGTTGATATGGCAATGATAATCAATAATTGGCATCTTCGAAGCATATTCATGATAAAGTTTTTTTGCGGCAGGCGTCTTTAGCAGAAAATCCTTATTCAAAAATTTTTTCATAAATACACTCCTTAATTTAAAATATCAATTATTAAGTCTTTGCTTACAAAATTCAATACCGCCATCCAGATCAAAAAAGGCTCCCTCAAGCTGGGCTTCATACGCCTTGGAAAGAATTTCGCCAAAAAGCGGTGACGGCTTCAAGCCAATTTTAATCAAATCGCGTCCGCGCACAATTGCTTCTGGCGCAGTGTCCTTTATACGCAAGCGCTCGGCTTGCTGTTCAAGCCAAATAATCGGCTCGGGATTTCTTGGAAACGGTGGACGCCCGGCATCGTCGGCAGCGGCAACACGCAAAAGGCGATCTATTCGCCCGACTTCTGAAGCAAGCCTGCGTATAGCGCTGTCTGAACTTTTAGACGACCACAATGAATATACGCGCATATGAAGTTTGACAAGCACCGTAACGTCTTTAAATATGCGAAGTTCATCGGTAAGACGGGAAAGAAACGATTTTGTAGGCTCAACGCCCGCGACATCATGCCCAGGAGAACGCAAGAGCGCCTTTCGTTTATCATAATAAGTAGATGCGGGCTTCCCGAAATCGTGGCAAAGAACTGCCAAGCCTACAATTTGATTCTCATCGTCTGAAAATCCTTCACGACTTGCGGCATAAGCATCGAGACAGTGTAAAGTATGATTCCACACATCGCCCTCTGGGTGCCATTTAGGTGATTGCTTACAACCAATAAGCGCAGCAAGTTCGGGGTAATATCTGACCCAGCCTACACCGCGCAAAAATTTAAGCCCAGCCGAAATGGTTTTGCCTTTAACAACAAGCTTTGTCCATTCTTCAAACAATCTCTCCTTGGGCAGATTTTCTGGAGTCATTCCACGGCAGACTGCGACTGTTTCTTCTGCCGCAACCAAGCCGAAGCGGGCGATCATCTGCATTGCGCGCAGCACCCTTAGGGGGTCTTCCGAAAAATGAGAAGAAACATGACGCAAAATGCCGCTTCGCAAATCTTCTACGCCGCCAAACGGGTCTATAACCTCATCTGTCAGAGGATCTTTATATATCGCATTGATCGTAAAATCTCTGCGTGAGGCAGCCTCTTCTATCGTCATTGACGGGTCAGGCCTTATCTCAAACGATTTATGCCCTAAGCCCAATTTTGTCTCTCTGCGAGGCAGAGCTACATCGATATCATAGTGATGTAATTTAAACACTCCAAAAGAGCGCCCAACAAAATCTATATCAAAATGAGACGAAAGAACCTGTTCAAGTTTCTCATGCGAAAAACCGTAAACCTCCAAATCAAAATCTTTTGATTTGACGGGATTGGGCAATAATGAATCGCGCACACACCCGCCCACGAGCAATGCACGCCCACCCGCGCGCCTTATAAGGTCGGCTACCTTGCGAACCGCAGCAAATGTTTCCTCTTGAGTGTACACAAAAGTTCCCGCAAAAACATCAGCCTATCCTAACACGACGCCCTTCAATGCGATATTTCCCAGAGGCAATTATACGAAGCGCCTCCGGGTAAGCAATATGCTCTTGGACTTGAATACGCGCATGAAGAGTTTCGGGAGTGTCATCCTCAAGAACCGGCACGGTTTTCTGGACGATAATTGGACCGGAATCCGTACCAGCGTCTACAAAATGAACTGTCACGCCAGCCACCTTACACCCATAATCCAATGCTTGAGTCCAGCTATGAATCCCAGGGAACGCAGGAAGAATCGCAGGATGAATATTGATAATACGCCCAGGGAATGCGGCAAGAAATTTAGGTTTCACAATGCGCATAAAACCAGCAAGAACAACTGTGTCTACTTCAGCCGCCTTCAACAGCTCAATACACTTATCTTCGCATTGACCTTCGAGTTTTGTTTTCCACTCTGAGCAATCAAGATACATAGCCTTAATGCCGTGCTTGCGAGCCCTATCAAGAATTTTCGCATCAGGGACATCGGTTAGGACTATTCTAACCTCAGCATCAAGTGACCCAGCCTCAATCGCATCAACAATTGACTGCATATTCGAGCCGGAACCCGAACCTAAAATACCAAGTTTAATTTTACTCATGGTTTTATTATATTAAAAAAGATAAATTACCGGCAACAATTCAAAATTACTTTTTGCGCCTCTCTATTAGCGCAACGGCATGCACCTGAACACCAAGCCCTTCGCCAACAGCATCCATCTTCTCGTTAGTCTTGCCTTTGACTGATATGCAATCAACACCTAAGCTGCCGTCAGCAAAAATAATCCGAGCCAAGCGCGAACGAATATCGGCTATGTATGGAGAAAGCTTCGGCCTTTCACATATCACCGTCGCATCAACATTCACCACTTCGTAGCCATGATCGCCTAACGCCTTTACGGTAATTTTGAGAAGTTCCGTTGAATCGGCGCCCTTCCACTTTGGATCTGTATCAGGAAAAAAACCGCCAATGTCTCCAAGCGCAGAAGCGCCAAGCAACGCATCAATTATTGCATGTATAAGTACGTCGGCGTCAGAATGGCCTTTAAGCCCCTTTTCAAACGGTATTTCAACACCGCCAAGAACAAGCCTTCGGCCTTGTTCAAAGCGGTGTGAATCGTAACCAAAACCAACGCGCATTTTACCCTTGCGTGGCAAAGCGATATGCGTTCTGGAACATGCGCATCCAAGGGCCGTTCACATCAAATACCCCTGGATTGTAACTGAGCTGACAAGCCCTGAAACCACGCTCAGGATGCGGCATCATAATTGTCGCACGACCATCGGCAGACGTGAATGCCGTCTGGCCGCCGATAGAGCCATTGGGATTGTAAGGATAACGCTAAGTCGCATTTCCGCGACCGTCTACATAATGCGCCGCGCATTTAGCAGGCGTAAAGCCATCCGTCCAACCGCGACCTTCGCCGTGAGCGACAGCGATTGGCAAACGCGAACCTTCCATTCCCTTAAAGAATATAGACGGAGAGGCCTCAATCTCAATAGTTGCATAGCGCGCCTCAAATTGCTCGGAAACATTGCGAACAAACTTAGGCCATCCCTCCGCGCCAGGAATAATGTCCTTAAGCTGAGAGAGCATCTGGCAACCATTACATACACCAAGCGAGAACGTATCGGGACGGGCAAAGAATGTCGCAAACATTTCTTTAAGACGGTCATTATAAAGAATTGATCTTGCCCAGCCAGAACCGGCGCCAAGAACATCGCCATAAGAGAAGCCGCCACACGCGACAAGTCCCTTGAAATCCGCGAGATCAACCTTGCCAGAAATCAAGTCGCTCATATGAACGTCTTGACAATCAAATCCTGCAAGCGCAAATGCGGCCGCCATCTCAATATGGCCGTTAACACCCTGCTCGCGCAAAATGCACATCTTAGGCTTGAGAGACGACTTAGGCTTAAATGATTTATCGTCAGGATTATACGTCAACTTAAATGTCAGACCAGGATCATTCTCATCAAGACCATTGTCATATTCCTGCTTGGCGCAAACCGGATTGTCGCGCAATGCCTGCATACGATAAGTGGTCTCACTCCAAGCACGACGCAAATACGTCAAATCGGTATTGACCGCAAGACGAGCACCTACCGAAACCTCAAAACCGCGATCTTGCGTGCACTCGCCAATAACAACGGCGGGAACGCGAGCAGCCTTAAAGATGGAAAGCACTTCATCAAGATTCTCGTCAGACACCTGAAGTACAGCGCCAGGCTGCTCCGTGAAAAGCTGACCCAACACATCGCCTTCGGGAAGTACCGCCTTAACGCCGCGCCCGCCAGCGATTGCCATCTCGACAAGCGTCACAACTACACCGCCGTCAGAACGATCGTGATAAGCAAGGGCCTTCTTCTCGCGCACAATCTTTTGCATGGCATTAAAGAATCGCTTGAGCGAAGCAGCGTCGCAGTCGGCATAGGTGTTTCCAAGCTGTGTATAAACTTGTGCAAGCGCTGTCGCACCAAGGGGACACTCACCATTGCCAAGGTCAACAAAAACTAACTTTGACGCACCAGGCTTTAAATCTGGCGTAAGAGTCAAGCGCACATCATTAACTGGCGCAAACGCCGACACAACGAGTGAAAGCGGCGCAACCTGCTTCCTGTCTGTACCTGTGGAATCTTTCCATGTGGTATGCATTGAGCAAGAGTCTTTACCTACAGGAATAGACACACCAAGTTTTGGACAGAACTCAAGTCCGACCTCACGCACTGTATCATAAAGAATGGCATCCTCGCCGGGATCGCCGCACGGAGCCATCCAGTTAGCCGAGAGACGAATCTGGCCAATATCTCCTACATCAGCGGCGGCAAGATTGGTTATAGCCTCTGCTATGGCCATACGCCCAGAGGCAGGGCCGTCGAGCAAGGCAACAGGTGTACGCTCGCCAGTTGACATGGCCTGACCGTTAAACGTCTTGTAGCCCATTGTCGTTACAGCACAATCGCTGACCGGCAGCTGGAAGCGGCCAGCCATCTGATCACGGGCTACGCGGCCAGTAACAGTTCGGTCGGTAATCGTAACAAGAAATGTTTTATCAGCAACTGCAGGAAGATGGAGGACGCGCGTTAACGCATCAAATGGACGCACTCCCGTAAAGTTATTTGGTTTAGCGACCGTCTTGACGCGCTTGACATCACGCACCATGCGCGGAGGCTTGCCAAGAAGCACTTTAATATCCATATCAATCGGCTTATCGCCAAAATGCTCGTCTTCAAGAACAAGCTGGCCATCGCCAGTAGCCACGCCAATAAATGCCACGGGGCAACGCTCGCGCTCGCAAAGAGACTCGAAAAACGCCTTCGCCTCAGGCTTGAGAGCGAGAACATAACGCTCCTGAGCTTCGCAGCACCATATCTCCATAGGGCTCATTGACTTTTCTTCGTTGTGTATAGCACGAAGAGAAAACTTACCGCCAGTAGCCTCAACCAACTCTGGGCAACCGTTTGAAAGGCCGCCCGCACCTATATCATGGATTGAAAGAATTGGGTTGGCCTTACCGAGGCTTGAGCAAGCATCGATAACGCCCTGGCAACGGCGCTGCATCTCAGCATTGCCACGCTGGACTGAATTAAAATCAAGCGCCTCAGAGTTCGTGCCTGTCATCATTGAGCTCGCCGCACCACCGCCAAGGCCAATGCGCATAGCAGGACCACCGATTTGGACAATAAGAGAACCTACCGTAACAGGCTTTTTCTGAACTTGACTATTACGAATAGCCCCCATTCCTCCCGCAAGCATAATTGGTTTGTGATAGCCGCGCAACTGTCCAGCAATTTCACCCTCATACGTACGGAAGAAACCGCAAAGTTGAGGACGGCCAAACTCATTGCCAAATGCCGCGCCGCCAATAGGCCCCTCAGTCATAATTTGGAGCGGCGTTGCCAAACGGGCAGGGAAATCAGCGTATATGCGCTCCCACGGCTGAGGATAACCGGGAATACGCAAATTGGACACCATAAAACCGCAAATACCCGCTCCTGTGCACGAACCTGCGCCCGTCGCCGACTCATCGCGTATTTCACCGCCTACGCCCGTTGCAGCACCAGGATAGGGAGATATTGCTGTTGGATGGTTGTGCGTCTCAACCTTCATAAGTTGGTCAAGATCATCCTTCTTAAACGCATACGAATTGGTCTTGGGATTAATTGAAAACACATCCGTCTTAAATCCGGCAATAACAGATGAATTATCTTTATATGCAGAGAGAGTATCTTGCGGACGCTTTGCATGAGTATTTTTAATCATCTCAAAAAGAGACTTCTTCTGACGTTTACCGTCAATAATAAACTCAGCACCGAAAATCTTATGACGGCAATGCTCCGAATTAACCTGACCAAACATAACAAGTTCGGTATCGGTAGGATTGCGCCCGGCTGCGGCAAAACTCTTCGCCAAATATTCCATCTCAGGCTCAGAAATCGCAAGACCCAACTCGTCATTGGCCTCGCGTATTGCGACAACGCCCTTTGAAAGCACATCAAATATTCTACCAGGCGCAGGCTCTGCCACATCAAAAAGATCGGAAATATCTTCGTAGACGCCTTCTGTCATCTTATCATAAAGAGCACCAAGGCACTTTTCGGAAAGCGGCTTAGAAGTTTTAAAACGAATACCACGCTCTACACGTTCGATTGATTTAAGCTCGCAGTTTTTAAAAATGTCAGTAGCTTTAGTACTCCAAGGCGATATCGTACCTTTGCGCGGAGTAACATAAAAATCAGCTTTGTCACATTCGCCACAAGCATTAAGAAGCGATGAAGCACGTTCAAGATCCTCTGCTGGCACGGAAGAGGCTTTCGCTTGCAAAGCATAAACCCAGCGAGCATCAATATCAACTGGACCAAGTTGGGGATCTATACGAGAAAGCGCATCTTTAATGGCGTCCATGCGAAATGACGAATAAGCTTCAGAACCAATTAAAAGAATCATTTTATTTTCTCCGCAATTATGAAAAAAGTTTCATATATTATATCAAATTTACTTACTGCAAAATCGATACCGAGCATACAAAATAATGCGCCCCTAAAAGCAAGGGCGCATTATTTGCAAGTTCAGCTGTTTTATTAATTACCTGACAATCAACATAAACCCGCCTTTGACGTTAACGACAATATTGCCTTCGCCATTAACTCTCAAGGTACCTACCCAATCTGGATAGCCGTCGGCAAGTATAAGAGTCTTGCCAGAAAAACCGCCGCATGTCGTAAGAACATTTTCTCCGGATTTTGCCCGCACTTCATTGTCAGCCGTAATCTTTACATTCACAACACCGTTTGCCGAAACGCTCTTGTTCTCAGCGAGCGCAAGCACAGGACATTCCCCATCAGTGTAATTAAACGCAAGTGTCGCACCGTCAGACAATGTCAAGTTTCCGCCAAGCGTCACCGTGCCTGAATCCGCCACTTCAAGCGCAGCTCCGCTCTCAATGTTTATATCTCCCGTGCGCGCCTCACCGCCCGCATGCATCTTCAACATTGAAGTGTCCTTCATTGTTACCGCACCCATACCGGGTCGCGCATTTGCCTTAACTTCAACTGTCGCAGAATCTGTAACTGTCAACCCGCCAGCAAAGACCTTATTACCCGATCCCGAGTAGTTCCAGGTATTTGCGAAAACAAACCTGCCTATGCCCTTTATGTTCACCTTAAAGTTAGCAGCCACACCTGCATCTGCCGCACCTATTGGAGCAGCAGATGTAATAGTGCGCCCAATTGAAGAATCATAATAATCTGTTGTATCAAATGTGACAGTCGTCATCCCTTGATTCTCTTTTTTATAAATCGTGCACGCAGTAGATGATGTATTATCTATACTAGTATGATACACAGTCCAATCTTTATAAGCGCCAAACTCCGTACTTCCGCCACCATCTTTATTATAAACACGTATGTATCCGGTGTTTTGACGACAAACTCCGCCTTCTCCTAATATAACGCGACCACTAATGCAAGGCGTTGCATAGTTGTCAAAACGAATCTTTTCAATAATATATGTTCCTTTCCCTGATTTACTCATATAATGAGTATCATTTCCACTCAGATAATACTCGCCTGTGATTTCAAACACACCATTTACATCACCGAGTAACGTCTTAGAGTCGTTATGTGATATCTTGGCATTTTTAACAAGCACTTTCGCTCCACTTTTGACACTCAAGCGGCCATTATGACTATACCATGTAACATTAGGCCAATTAAACTCCGTACCAGACAAAACCGTCCAAGGAGAATTCAATGTAAAATCTCCAGATTTACTCACCGTAAATTTGCCTTTAAAAAACGAATTGTCCACTTGTTTAATACTATCCATTGTCACTCCGCCAGCAAAATCCATATAAGAACTTTCTGTAGAGGTTATGTTAGCATCTTTCCCGGAAGCAAAAGCCACTTCTACATTGAAGACATGGTGCTTAAGTGAATTATTAATAATCGATTCAACGCCCTCAATCTTTCCCTCTCCAGAAATAGCAACAGTTGCACACATTTTAAGGAAAGTGATCGATTTTATACTAATTGCCTCTCCAAGAGCAAGCTCTGTAGGCTCTGCAATGAAAATAACTACATCGCCTGTCGGCACATTTCCATCGGCCCAGTTACCACCATCATTAAAATTATTATCTTTCGCACCAGTCCAATAACCAGGACGATATGCTGTGCAGGTGACAATAATCGACTTGCCGTCTTCGCCAAAACCTGTAGTGAAAGACGACGCAACCGGGCACGTAATAGTTTTTATATCAAGATCCGAGAGATCTTCTTCAGACGTTAAAACTGTAATCGGCGTATTGAGAGCAGGAACACCTACAAGCTCAAGACCGTGCGAGAGAATTGCCGCTGCATTGTCGTGCGAAACATCAAGCACAGTACCGGCCTTGATTGTTGTCACACCCGTATATTCCGCTGCACCTACAAGCGCAACGCGACCACCTCCGGTAAAAAAGACGCACCCCGTCTCATCTGTTTTATTTTCAATCGCCGCACCAATCGATATGGAATAGCCGCTCGTATCGATTTTAGCACCATGGGCGCCAGCATAAACATGAAACTTCGTTGGATCTGAAAACGCCGGAAGAATATCCTCGCCATCCTTATACGCCTTCAAGATTCCGCCGTTAATCGTAACAGATGCACCTTCGGTTCCGGCATTGACAAGACAGACTTTTTCAGTTGTGAGTACGCCTGAGCCCGTTATGTTTACCGTCGACTTAGCGGCGTTTGCGTTCAGATTTAGCTTAATCGAACCTTTTGCTAATAACTGTCCGCCTTGTATATCAAGAATTCCTTTCGCGTTGCCAGAGCTGGATGCCAAGGCAACATCCGATGCACTTTCTAAAGTACCGCCGATAATTTTTACTGATCCAGTATTAGAAGATTTATGGCCAATTCTGATGACTTGAAACTTATATAAACCAGAGTGGATTTCAAGATATGCGTCAGCAGCAGTGTAAGTAGAAACTTCCAACCAATTCTCTGACTTGATTCCATAGGTGGGATTTCCATCCATAGACTGAAATATAATTGGATTATCCGAAGCCGCCGAATCTACACGCAATCCAGATCCAGCACCATTGTCTGGGGATTTGAAAGTAATTGTCCGCTGCGAATAATTCCTAAGCGCAGTGTTAATATTCCAATACATACCGCTCAAGCTACCCTTACCACTTACATACCAGCTACTTGAATCCTCCCAGTACGCTGGGGTTGAATTCGCCGACCAGCCTCTCCAAGCCGCCTGAGTTGACATTACTATTCCAAACACAAAAAAGACAGAAAGGCAGAACCTACCCGCCCTTATTACCTTAGCAGTAAACGCCCTTCTTATGACACTTTCAACCATTTTGTCAACTCCTTCGCGTACTATCTTTATATTTTGCAAGATAGTATTGGAAATAGATCGTTTCTTAAACGTTGAAATATTATCATATTATCAGGAAATATTTCAACCACAAATTTGAGTTATTTTATCATAACTGCCCCCCCCCACTTTTTTGACAACTTATAACATAAAATAATAGTACCATAATAAAATTAATCGTACATCGTTTTCATGCCCTAAAAATGCCGCTATAAAAAGGTCGACGAA
>JAEIGA010020065.1_pt1 | contig 10186 bp, 7 predicted proteins | sample 9270691 | NCBI WGS metagenome assembly JAEIGA01 (sample SAMN17057246, study PRJNA624740) | gut metagenome | biome: biome; isolation source: fecal sample | host: Bos grunniens | place: China: Xizang | collected 2019
CAGGATTTGCTGTAGAGGCCAGAGAGGAAGGCTTTGAAGAAATCGCCATTCTGTTCGAGAAGGTGGCTGCAATCGAGAAGATGCACGAGGAGCGTTATCGTCAGCTTCTTGCTAATGTCCAGGGTGGTATCGTGTTCTCACGCGATGAGGATATGATGTGGGAGTGCTCTAACTGCGGTCACGTGGTTATCGGCAAGAAGGCTCCTGAAGTATGTCCAGTGTGCAAGCACGCTAGAAGCTACTTCATGATTCATCAGACAAATTACTAGAAGATAGAATATGAATCATAGTAAAAAGTACTCAATTGCTGTCGCTATAATGGCGGCAGCAATTTGTGTTTCTGCTCAGGCGCAGAACACAGAGGAGGAGCGTGTTGAAGCCCTGCTTCAGCAGATGACTCTCCAGGAGAAGATCGGACAGCTCAACCAGCTTTCGATCGGTGGCTATAATCACGGAACTGCAGGTCAGGTGCGTGCCGGCATGGTTGGATCGTTCCTTAATGAGGTCAATCCAAAGGTGCTTAACCATTATCAGAAGATTGCCGTAGAAGAGTCTCGTCTCGGCATTCCTATCATCAATTCACGTGATGTGATCCATGGTTTCAAGACAATGTTCCCGATTCCTCTCGGTCTTGCCGCTACATTTGATCCGGCACTCGTTCAGCAGGGCGCTCGTGTCGCAGCACTCGAGGCGACGGCAAGCGGTATCCGCTGGACATTCTCGCCGATGCTCGACATCGCACGCGATCCACGCTGGGGACGTATAGCAGAGGGTAGTGGCGAGGACACATATCTCGATGCACAGATGGGAGTAGCCATGGTAAAGGGTTATCAGGGTGAGACCATTGATGAGACAAGTATGGCTGCCTGTGTGAAGCATTTCGTGGCTTATGGTGCAGCGGAAGGAGGACGTGACTACAACTCGACTGGAATTACCGAGAGAACTCTCCGTAATGTATATCTTCCTCCGTTCGAGGCTTGCGTGAAGGCCGGTGCTATGACTCTCATGACTTCGTTCAATGATAATGACGGTGTGCCTTCAACTGGAAACGGTTTCCTTGTGAACGACGTTCTTCGTGGTGAGTGGGGCTTCGATGGCTTCGTCGTAAGTGACTGGGCATCAATCTATGAGATGGTGAACCATGGCTATGCGGAGGATAACAAGCATGCAGGCGAACTTGCCATCAATGCGGGTGTGGATATGGATATGATGTCATATGCATATATCAGCCATATCGAGGAACTTCTCAATGAGGGTAAGGTTTCTATGGAGACCATCGACAATGCTGTCCGCAATATCCTCAGAATCAAGATCCGTCTCGGCCTTTTCGAGAATCCGTATGTCGACGAGACAAAGACAGAGTCGATGTTCTATCTGCCGGAGTCTCTCGAGGCTGCGCGCAAGTCTGCTGTCGAGTCTGCCGTGCTTCTTACAAACAACGGCGTGCTTCCTGTGGACAAGACCAAGGTGCAGACAGTCCTTGTTACAGGTCCGATGGCTGATGCGCCACACGATCAGCTCGGTACATGGACATTTGATGGTGATGCCGCTCATACTGTGACTCCGCTGAAGGCAATCAAGGAACTTTACGGCAAGGATGTCCAGGTGATTTATGAACCAGGTCTTACATTTACCAGAGAGTTTGACAAGGGAGGCATTGCAAAGGCTGTCAAGGCTGCAAAGAAGGCTGATGTGATCCTCGCGTTCATGGGTGAAGAGGCTATCATGTCAGGTGAGGCCCACTGCTTGACCGACATCACTCTCAAGGGTGACCAGAGAGCGATGATCGCAGCGCTCAAGGCAACCGGCAAGCCGCTCGTGCTTAATATCATGGCCGGCCGTCCTCTCGAGCTTGATTTCGAAATTACCAATTCTGATGCTATCCTTTACTCGTTCCATCCCGGCACAATGGGAGGTCCTGCGATCGCTCAGCTCATCTTCGGAGACGAGACCCCAAGCGGAAAGACCCCGATCACGTTCCCTAAGAATGTAGGTCAGATTCCGATCTATTATAACCACAACATGACCGGTCGTCCATACAACGGTTCTGAGACAATGCTTTACGACATTCCTCTGCGTGCAGGTCAGACATCTCTCGGTAACACAAGCTATTGGCTTGATTCTACATTCGAGCCTGAGTTCCCGTTCGGTTATGGTCTGACATATACTACGTTTGAGTATGGTGCGACTGCAGTTGCTGATGCTGAAGTAGGTGAGAATGATGTTCTCAAGGTGACAGCCACTCTGAAGAACACCGGAAAGAAGGAGGCTACTGAGGTCGTTCAGCTTTATGTCCGTGACCTTGTAGGTTCTGTGACACGTCCGGTAAGAGAGCTCAAGGGATTCCAGAGAGTGACTCTTGCCCCAGGTGAGCAGACAGAGGTTGTGTTTGAGCTTCCTATCCAGGATCTTGCATTCTATGGCAAGGACATGGTCAAGAAGGTTGAGCCTGGCAAATTCCAGGTATGGATCGCAGGTGACAGTGCTTCCGGAACTCCTGTAGATTTCGAGGTTAAATAAAACTAAAAAAGAGAAGTCATGACGACTTCTCTTTTTTTATTTTGCCAGCACTCTGTGGATCAGATTCATTAAAATGTAAAGAGTGAAAATAATGAAAATCGCGTAAACCAGATGCCTTCCAAGGATGAAGGTGAGAATCAGGGCTATTGCCGCGAGAATCAGGAATGTGATCCTTCTCACTTTGAGGGCTGGTTCTGCTCCTTTCTTGAATTTCATCGAGAACATCGGGATCTCGCTTACAAGCAGAAGCGAAAGGATGACTGATGCCACCGGGATGATCCATGTGCTCTGTGCAACCGGACCAGCTATGTTCATGATGTCGATCTTGCAGATTGTGGCAAATGATCCGCAGAGCATGGCGCAAGCCGGAGTGGCCAGGCCGATGAAGTTTTCGCTCTGTCTTTCATCGACATTGAACTTGGCAAGTCTGAGAGCAGAAAATACAACAATAAGCAGAGGAATGTAACTGAACCACTGTCCAGGATGGAATTCCTGCATTGTCTGGTACAGCATGATTGACGGAAGCAGTCCGAAAGTGATCAGATCAGCAAGCGAATCAAGCTCCTTTCCCATAGGGGAGTAGGCGTTGAGCGCCCTTGCCGCCATGCCGTCACAGAAATCGCATACCGCTCCTGCAAGCATGAAGTAGAAAGCGATTTCGTAGTTTCTGCTAAATGCAGCTATCACTCCAAAAACGCCACAGAGGACGTTCATGGAAGTGATAGCGTTAGGTATATGTTTGATTAACTTCATCTTTATTTGATGCCGAGCTTCTTAGCGATATGCTTAGGAAGAGCGTCCTTGTGAACCACGATGTTGAGAGTCTTGTAGCGTACGAATGCGTCTGAAGCATACCAGATGCCCTTGTACTTACCAGCCTCGCCCCATGAGTTCTTTACCATGAAGTAGTTTGTGCCGTTCTGATCCTTAGCGATACCGTAGATGTGCATACCGTGGTCATCAGTAGTGGTCTTGCGGTCGTAACCGTCCTGACGCATCTCCTGAGTGATTACCATTTCCTCTGGAAGCTCAGCCTTCACCTCCTCCTTTGGAGCGTCAGCTGCCTTACCTACCCAGCGCTCCTGGTCTGAACCTGCAGCAGCCTGCTTCTTCTCAACCGGCATAACTGCGAGACCGTCACGAGTGAAGCCCTTCTCGCTCACGTCTGAACCCCAAGCGATGGTGTAACCCTTCTCGATGGCGTTGTACATAACCTCCATCATCTCGTCGATTGGAAGGTTATATGCAGTGTCCCATCTCCAGTTGTCGCAAACCTCGATCACGAATGGCTCGTAGAATGGGTGGTGAGTGAATGAAGAGATGTTCACATAGTCATCATAGTTGATTCCGAGGTGGTCTCTGTATGACTCTGGAGTATACTCGACGCCGTCAACTGTGAATGTTGCAGGAATCTCACCGAAATAAGCCTCTACGATGTTGTCGAAGCCGTTGATCCATGCTGTTGAGAGTGTTCTGTTAGGGTTCTTTACGATTGCGCTGACATAACCCTTGAGAGCAGCGTCAAGCTCGTTGTGCTCTGGAAGCTCTGTGCCGTAGTTGAAACCATAACCCTCAGTGAAGTTCTGAGGAACGATGCCGTAGTCGTCGATTACATGGAGAACGTCACCGAATGAGCTACCTGCTGCGAAATTGAGGTGGCCGTCAAGGCGTACGTACTTGATCGCTCTGTCGCGGAATGACTTACCGACAACGAACATCTCAGAGAGGTCAACCTCTACGCCCTTTGTCCTAAGGATCTCAGACTCTACGAATGAGAGGGCTGAGAAGCACCAGCAGGTACCTGAGCGATACTGGTTCTTGATTGAGGTGATAGGATTCTCCTTCACTGTTGTGAACTGATAATCCTGAGCTGTTGCAGCTGTCGCAGCGAGTGCGAGGACTGCAGCTGAGAAGAATAATTTAAGTTTCATGTTATAATGGTTTGTGTTTATGTATTTTATATTTAAGCAAAGATAGTAAAAATATATAACTTTGCGTCAATTATGCGAAATGTCCTTTACATACATGGCATGGGTGGTGGCGGAGATAGCCGCATTCCGTCGATTTTATCGGAGATATTAGCCTCTGATGGGATAGCTGTGACTGTGCGCACATATGACTTCGATCCAGAGAAAGGTGCGGAACAGATAGCGTCATGGGTCCGTGAATTGCAACCCGAACTTGTCATAGGCGAGTCCTTGGGTGCGCTTCAGGCCATGCGTATCAGGGGAGTGGCGCATATGTATGTTTCGCCGGCCTTGAACACGCCACTGTATTTCGGACCCCTTGCGTGGCTGAGCCTCATTCCTGGCGTTACTCGTTTCTTTGACAACTACTATCGTCCAAAGGATGGTGATCGTCAACCTTTACACTTCACATTCAGCACATTACGCAAATACCGCCGTCACAGGAAAGAAGCTCTGGCGGCCTCTGCTGCTGACGGCGGCAATCATATGGTTCTGGCCTTTTTCGGTACACACGACCATTATCGCAGAAGCGGTGTGGTCAGTCTTCGTACCTGGCGAAGATATTTCGGTAATGATTCGTATTCTCTTTACGAGGGTACTCATTTCATGGAAGAGGAGTATGTCCGTTCCATGCTGGCTCCTGCGGTTAGAGAGTTCTTCCTGGATAGGCCTTAAGACCTTCCTCAAGTATGTGTAATGCTTTCTTAAGGTCCTCTATCTCAAGTACATATGCTATGCGGGCGTGGTTTCTGCCCATTCCCGGAGTCTTGTAGAATGACTCTGCAGGAGTTACCATTGTGGTCTCGTTGTTGATCCTGAATGACTCGAGCATCCACTTTGCGAACTTTTCTGTGTCGTCCACCGGGAGTTCGGCGATTGTGTAGAACGCACCCATCGGAAGCGGTGTGTATACACCCTCCATCTTGTTCAGGGTCTCGATCATGAAGTCCCTTCTCTTGATGTATTCGGCCTTTACTTCCTCGAAGTATGAGTCCGGAGTGTCAAGCGCTCCAAGCGAAGCCTTCTGGCCGATTACAGGCGGGCAGAGGCGTGCCTGTGCGAACTTCATTGCAGCCGCCATCACTGACTTGTTGTGGGAGATGATGCAGCCGACACGTGCTCCGCAGAGGTTATATCTCTTTGAGACTGAATCAATAAGGATTACATTCTGCTCGAGGCCAGGGATGTTCATTGCTGAGAAGTGAGGCTCGTCTGTGTAGCAGAACTCGCGGTATACTTCGTCGGACAAGAGGAAGAGATCATGCTTCTTTGCAATTTCTCCTAATGCGAGCATGCTCTCCTTTGAGTACTGTGTTCCTGTCGGATTTCCAGGATTGCATACGAGGATGGCCTTTGTCTTCTCAGTGATGGCTTTTTCGAACTCCTGGATGTCCGGAATCTGGAATCCGTTCCTGATGTCTGTCTTGACAGCCTTCAGGGTCAGTCCGCTGAGGTATGCGAATGTGTTGTAGTTGGTGTAGAATGGCTCAAGTACGAGGACTTCGTCGCCCGGGTCGCATGCGATCTCCAATGCAAGGTTCACGCTTTCGCTTCCTGCTACAGTCACAATGATCTCGTCGGTCGTGATGCCTATGCCGAACTTCTTGTAATATTTTTCTACAAGGCCCTCGCGAAGCTCGAGGAGTCCGGCTGAGTGGGAGTATGAAACGTTGGCGCCATTATAGTTTCTGATGGCTTCCAGTGCGCATTCTGGGGATTTGATGTCTGGCTGTCCGAGGTTCAGGTGATATACTTTTACACCCTCTTTCTTCGCTGCATCTGCGTAAGGTACAAGCTTACGGATCGCTGAGGCCGGCATCTTCTGTGATTTGATTGAAATCTCTGCCATAATATTCAGTTTAGTTCGTTCATTTAGGTTTTTGCATTCACAAAGATACTGTATTTTCAAATAAACTCTCAATAGTATTTTGTATATTTGCGCCCGACTTGACAAATATATACTTATATGGCAACATTCAGAAAAAGAGCATTGGACGAGGCTGCATCCCATCAGCCATGCCGATTCTATGCGGATGAACGTCCCGTGTCCGAGTATTTCGGACAGAACGTACTGGATCTTACAAAGATGCGTGGGTACATGTCCCAGCAGGCTTTCGAGGCAGTTGAGAAGTGCGTTATGCAGGGAGCAAAGCTCGATCGCAGTGTTGCCGATGAGATTGCAGATGGAATGAAGAAGTGGGCCATTGAGATGGGAGCCACTCATTATACCCATCTGTTCCAGCCACTTACAGATTCTACAGCAGAGAAGCACGAATCCTTCGTATGCATGGAGGGAGGTGATGTTTTCGAAAAGTTCAAGGGCACTGCTTTGGTACAGCAGGAGCCTGATGCATCAAGTTTCCCTAACGGTGGCCTCAGAAACACATTCGAGGCACGTGGATATTCTGCATGGGACCCTTCGTCGCCGGTGTTTATCATGGATGGTACGCTTTGTATTCCTTCGGTCTTCGTTTCCTATACAGGAGAAGCTCTGGATACAAAGGTTCCGCACCTGAAGTCGCTCAGCGTGCTTAGCGAGGCTGCGACAGCAGTGGCTCAGCTCTTCGATGAGAAGGTCAAGTCAGTCAAGGTGAACCTTGGAATCGAGCAGGAGTATTTCCTTGTAGACGAGGCGCTTTACAATGCCCGTCCGGATCTCATGCTTTCCGGTAGGACCGTCATTGGCCACACTTCAGCCAAGGATCAGCAGCTTGAGGACCATTATTTCGGTGCGATTCCTTCACGCGTAAGCTGTTTCATGAAGGATTTCGAGACCGAGGCCTATAAGCTCGGCATCATGCTCCAGACAAGACATAACGAGGTGGCTCCGAATCAGTTCGAGTGTGCGCCGATGTTCTGTGACGCTACGAAGGCTATCGACCAGAACATGATGTTGATGATCGTAATGCAGAAGGTTGCCCAGAAGCACCATCTGAAGGTCATCTTCCACGAGAAGCCTTTTGACGGCGTGAACGGCTCTGGTAAGCATTGCAACTGGTCGGTGGTTACGGATACAGGAGTGAAACTCCTTTCTCCGGGAACGACTCCGATGAATAACCTTCAGTTCCTGTCTTTTTATGCGGCTGTGCTGAAGGCTGTCCATAAGCATCATTATCTGCTGATGGCGTCGGTGGCGTCGCTTAGCAACTCATACCGTCTGGGTGGAGGTGAAGCTCCGCCTGCAGTGATGTCAGTGTTCTCAGGCTCAACGCTTTATGGCATATTCAAGTCGATAATGGAAATGGGGGATGCCGAGGTGTCTTCACACAGTCTTGAGTCCATCAAGATCGTGAACTCGCTTCCGGAGATCTTCCCTGACAATACCGACAGGAACAGAACATCGCCGTTTGCATTTACAGGTAACAGATTCGAGTTCCGTGCGGTCGGTTCGTCGCAGAATGTGGCTTCTGCAGCGTATGTGCTCAATACGATAGTCGCAGAAAGTCTCATGGAGTTCAAGGCTGAGGTTGACGCATTGGAGGCTGCAGGCGAAGACAGGTCTTCAGCTGTGATGACTACGGTGCGCAATTTTGTTACCGCTGCAAAGGACATCATGTTCGAAGGAAACGGCTATAGCCGTGAATGGCAGGACGAGGCTAAGGCCAGGGGACTGCGCGCCATCGAGAATGTGACCGAGGCATTTGAGGTGTACCACGAGCAGCAGACGCTGGACCTCTTCGGCAGGATGGGTGTTCTTGCTCCTAATGAGGTGGAGGCAAGGTTTGAGGTGCTTAACGAGACATATGTGAAGAAGCTTCAGATCGAGGCTCGTATTATCGGTGACATGTGTCTTAACCATGTTATACCTGCTGCGGTCAAGTATCAGAATGTACTTATAGAGAACATCAAGGGTCTCAAGGATATCTTTGGCAGCGATTACATGCAGTATTGCTCGTCAGAGATCGAGACATTGAAGAAGATCTCTACATATATTAATAATGTTTCGGCTGATGTGGAGTCGCTTGTGGAAGCGAGAAAGAAGGCCAACAGGATAGAGAGCATCTCAGTGAGGGCCAAGGCATATTCGCGTGATGTCAAGGATATGATGGACAAGGTGAGGGTGAGTGCGGATAATCTCGAGATGCTTATCGATGACCAGTTGTGGCCGTTGCCGAAATACAGGGAACTTTTGTTCTTTTAGAAGAAGACATGTTTAAGGAAAGTATAACGCCAAAGGAACTGGAGACGCTTGAATTTGCGTCCTGTCCAGGCAAGATCATAGTGATTGACTCTGTCGGTGCGGAGTTCAATCGTGCCATCACATACCTGCGATCACAGAAGATCATCGGCTTCGACACAGAGACAAGGCCGACCTTCACGCCGTCGCAGCCACGTTATGATGTGTCGCTGCTGCAGCTCTCGGGACCTGATAAGGCATTCCTGTTCAGAGTCAATAAGATAGGTATGCACAGAAGGCTTTGCAATCTTCTTGCAAGCGACAAGGTCGTCAAGGTGGGAGCGGCAATTCATGATGACATAAGGGGACTGCAGAAACTCCATAACTTCAAGCCGGCAGCCTTTGTCGACCTTCAGAAGATCGTCTGCGAGTGGGGCATCAGGGACAAGGCTGTGAAGAAGATGGCCGCAATCATCCTCGGTTTCCGCATCTCAAAGACGCAGCAGCTCTCTAACTGGGAGGCTGAAACTTTGTCGGAGTCGCAGTGCAAGTATGCCGCAACAGATGCATGGGTATGCCGTGAGATGTACCTGAAACTCCTTCAGTCAGAGAAGAATCCGCTTGTGGAATCTGATAAATAGAAACAAATAAGAAATATGATAAAGATAATACTGAAAAAAGGCAGGGATGAATCCCTTATGAGATTTCACCCATGGGTGTTCTCGGGTGCGATAGCTGAGGTTCAGGGAAACCCGGCAGAGGGTGACCTTGTATCGGTTCACGCTTCCGACGGAGGCATCCTGGCATATGGCCACTATCAGATCGGCTCGATCGCTGTACGCGTATTGAGCTTTGACGATTCAGCACTTCGTCCTGATTTCTGGGAGACTATGCTTGCGCGTGCCCTTCAGGTTCGTGTGGCATGCGGCCTTCATGGATCTGCCGATACAAACTGCTACCGTCTCGTTCACGGCGAAGGAGATAACCTTCCAGGTCTGATCATCGACTACTATGATGGCGTATGTGTCATGCAGGCACACTCAGTGGGTATGTTCCGTGCAAAGAAGCATATCTCTGAGGCTCTTCAGAAGGTATATGGACCGGAGCTCAAGGCTGTTTATGACAAGAGTTCAGGTACTGCTCCGTACAAGGCCGGTCTTGAACTTATCGACGGATATCTTTATCAGCGTGACGGATTCTCTGATGATGAGCAGACCGTTGTGGAGAACGGCCACAAGTTCATCGTCAACTGGACAGAGGGACAGAAGACAGGCTTCTTCCTCGACCAGAGAGAGAACCGTGCTCTTGTCGGCAGCTTGGCTCGTGGACGTAATGTGCTGAACCTCTTCTGCTATACCGGAGGTTTCTCAATCTACGCTTTAGCTAACGGCGCCCTCCATGTGGATTCTGTCGACAGCTCCAAGAAGGCTATGATGATGGTGGACCGCAATGTGGCTCTGAACGGTTTTGATGAGTCAAAGCACACCAGTCTCTGCTGTGATGCGATCGACTATCTCCGCAATGTTCCTGAAGGCAAGTACGACCTCATGATCGTCGATCCGCCAGCATTCGCAAAGCACAG
>JAEIGA010020066.1_pt1 | contig 10185 bp, 10 predicted proteins | sample 9270691 | NCBI WGS metagenome assembly JAEIGA01 (sample SAMN17057246, study PRJNA624740) | gut metagenome | biome: biome; isolation source: fecal sample | host: Bos grunniens | place: China: Xizang | collected 2019
ACGAGTATATCAAGTTATACTAACACATGGTATTATAATTGCTCTACGGCTTGTAAACTGAATGTTTATGAGCCGTAATTTTATTGAAGCAGTGGCACACCGCCGCAGTTACTACCACCTCGATAGTCGAGCGATGGTACCAGATAGCGAAGTAGTAAACCTCATTGACGAGCTACTTACAACAATGCCGTCACCATTCAACGTGCAGTCAGCACGCATAGTGCTACTGCTCGACGAGCAACACCGCGAGCTTTGGCACATCGTACTAAGCACACTACGACGCATAACACCGCCTGAGCGCTTCGAAAAGACACAGCAAAAAATTGAGCGCGCCTTCCTATCGGGGCACGGCACAATACTATTCTACGAGGATGAGGATGCGCTAAATCGCATGCGCCAAAACTTCCCAGCCTATGCTCACAACGTAGCGACATGGTCCGAGCAGAGTTCTGGCATGATGCAGTTTGCCTTGTGGACAGCACTCGAGGATGTGGGATATGGAGCGTCGTTGCAACACTACAACCCACTAATAGACAAGGCCGTGGCAGAGCGATGGCTCATAAACCCCGACTGGAGGCTTATCGCGCAGATGCCCTTCGGAGCACCTCTCGACAGCCCTGCACACCGCACATCGACAAAAACACTGAATGAGCGCCGCATAATATACAGCGACACAGAAATAGAATAAGGAGAGCAGGTGCTCTCCTTATTCTATTTTACACCTCGCACAAAGCGACATATATCGGGTATCAGCAACACGGGCATTGTAAGCAAGCATATCCACACCCAGTCCATCGCGGTAAGTGCTGACACGCCAAACAGCTGACCTGCGAAGTTGACGATAACCACCTGGCCGCCAAGGATAACAGCTAAAATCATAAGGAACATGCTGTTGTAAGACTCCTTGACCTTGTTAGGAGCGCGGAACACGTCCATCAAATCGAGCATCAGGCTACGGTCAGTGCGGAAGTACTTAGCATTAAATAGGTTCCAGAACTGCAACAACACAAAGATAGAGAAGAAGATACCCATCTCATAGTGCGTAAGCTCAGCAGAGGGTGCAGATGCGTTGAATACATCAAGCGTAAATATACGCAACGAGTCGAGCGTGAGCATGCTTGTCACACTATCAACCTCCGTGTGCCACAAGAACTGCCATAGCGCAACAAGGATAACAAAGAAGCTCATTCCGCCACCAACGATAGCACGTATCATACCCCCATCAATGATGTGGCTATCGGCCCTACGAGGCTTATCGCGCAACACACCCCTATCGGGTGGCAACGACGACAACGCCATAGCCGCAAAGGTATCCATGATGAGGTTTACCCACAACATCTGCGTAACCGTAAGTGGCGACTCCACTCCCATAAATGCACCCGCCAACACTATAAGGCAAGCACAAAGGTTAATGGTCATCTGGAAGATGATGAAGCGACGGATGTTCAAGTAGAGCGACCTACCCCACATAATCGCCTTGTTGATGCTGGCAAACGAGTTATCGATGATGGTGATATCGCTCGCCTCCTTAGCACGTGACGTACCATCACCCATAGATAGTCCCACCTGAGCCTTACTCAACGCGGGAGCATCATTAGTACCGTCGCCCGTAACGGCCACAACCTCACCATTAGCCTGCAAGAGAGTAACCAAACGCGCCTTATCATCGGGTCGCGCACGAGCGATAATTTTAAGCTTCGAGCCACGCAATAGCTCGCGCGCCTCATCATCCGTAAGTGCCGCAAAGTCGGGACCTGTGATGATACTGCCATCCTCATCAGAGGTTGTAAGACCTATCTGGCGACCTATCTCGCGCGCTGTGCCTGGCGTATCACCCGTGACGATGATAACCCTCACACCCGCAGAGTTCATACACGTATCTATAGCCTCGGCCACATCGTCTCGGATGGGATCTGCAATACCAACAACGCCAAGGAAGAGCATCTCTCCCAATGAGCCATCCTCCGCAACAAGTTGCATAGCAAAGCCCAGTGTGCGCATGGCGCGCTGCTGATAGGTGAGTAGGAGTGACTCATACTCCTCACGAGAGCGACCTCCAGCGAAGCTATCACACATAGCCATAACGATCTCTGGAGCACCCTTGATATAGCGTATAACACCCTCTACACCACGCACCGTAGTCGACATATACTTAGTCTCGGTGGAGAAGGGTATCTGCTCGACAACAACATGGCTATCTCGCAACACGGAGTAATCTACCCCATCACGCTTTAGCCACATTAGAAGTGCACCCTCGGTGGGGTTGCAAATCACCGTAAGCACACCATTATCATCACGCGTAAGCTCTGCTGTAGAGTTAGTTGCAATGTTTTTATAGAGCGACTCTGCAAGTCCATTATCACCCATCACAAGTTCCATTACCGTCATACGGTTCTGTGTTAGAGTACCAGTCTTATCGGTGCAGATCACCGTCGCAGCACCCATAGTCTCACAAGCATGCAACTTACGCACAAGACTATTCTCCTTTAGCATGCGGCGCATGCTGAGTGCCAAACTTACGGTGATACTCATAGGCAGACCCTCAGGTACAGCAACGACAATGAGCGTAACGGCAATCATAACCGAGGCAAGCACAAACTCCACAATATCAACCCACGACACATCGCCCTCGAAGCCACCCATGAGCCAGTAGTACAACAAGCGACCAACAATGATAAGTGTTGCAATGATAAAGCTCGCCTTTGATATCCAGCCACCAAGCTGCTCAAGCTGTCGATTTAGAGGAGTCTGCACATCGCTACCCTCACTTGCAAGGGCAACGCCCTTACCCTCCTCGGTATCGACACCCGTAGCCACAACCTGCATAACACCATTACCCTCAATCACCGTGGAGCCACGCAGAAGGAAGTTAGATTTATAGGTTGCATCATCATCAAAGTCTGCCTCATCGACATACTTATTTGCATAGGTCTCACCCGTGAAGTTAGACTCATCAACCTTCAGTTGCTTGCAATCTAACAGCACACCATCAGCAGGTATCTCATCACCACTCTCCAGGCGCACGATATCACCACACACCACATCCTGCTTTGCAATCTGCATAAGTTGTGGTGTCGAGCTATTATCAGATATGCGTAACACCTTAACGGGGCGCGAGTCCTTAACCTTATTTAGTATCTCAAACTCCTTATTAGCCTTAACCTCAAAGATGAAGCCCACCCCGGTGGCCAGTAGTAGCGCAATAAGTACTCCCGTAGGCTCCAACATCAGCGACCACCCCTGGTTCATAACAAATATCTCGTAGAGCGACAAGCCAACAGAGAACACAAAAACCACAATCAAAACGATAATGATGGGGTCTTTAAACTTTTCAAGATAGGCTCTCCACAAAGGTTCTCTCTCTGGGGGAGGTATAATGTTTCTACCCTGTCCCAAGCGTACCTCCTCAGAGTTACACTTGAGTGACAGCTTAGCGCAATCAGGTTTATTTATTGACATGATTATCAAGCATTTAAAAGTATTAACACTCAGAGTTGATATACTCTGCTACTATGCGCGCTGCACATGCCACATACTCCACACATGGACGCTTCTTGTAATACTCCGCAGTACGCTCAGAGGGCATAGCCGTTTCACTCTTCTCAACCATGGGCTCCAAGCCGAGTAATCTTCGACATACAATATCGCCATTCTCACGACGGAAAGCATCAGCAAAACGCTGTACAAGAGCATAGTTATTTTTGCGCTCCTCAAGGTTTTTGGGGTCAGCCGATGGGACCAAGGCACCGGCAACAAATGTCATTCCGCTAACAGTACCACACACCTCACGCATACGACCCATGCCACCACCAAAGGGGGCGGTCAAACGAGCTAACACATCAACATCCATGGCCATAACATCATCAAAAGCCATAACCACAGCCTGCGCACAATTATATCCATTAAGGAAGTAGTTTCGAGCACGCTCTACGCGCTCATCAACATTAACATTCATACTATACTTCTACATTTAAATTTTGACAAAGATACGCTTTTTTTATTTACGACACCACGCCATTCTCACTAACCCCCAAAAATTGTTTTGTTCATTCCCGAAATTATCCATACCTTTGCCCTGCACTTAATCAAAATCACTATGCAGTACCCTAAGCTAAACTACCCATCGATACATCTTCGTGCTCGACACGGTGAGGGTGGTCGCATCGAAATTTTCGATAAGGTAAGAGGCAGATGGTTGGTGCTAACACCAGAAGAGTGGGTACGACGACATGTGGTTGAGTTTATGCGCACAACGTGTGGTTTCCAGCCTGAACAGATAGCAGAAGAACACCCCATTGGCATCAACAACATGGCACAGCGAGCAGACATAGTTGCCTTTGACAACCATAGCAAGCCATACATCATTGTGGAGTGTAAGGAGCCAAACATAAAAATCGATGACAGTGTTTTTGCTCAGGCAGTACGATACAACTCTGTACTACACTGCCCCTACATAGTGATAACCAATGGTTTATCAACATACTGCTACGCAACAACTGAGGATGAAGGCTACCGACAAATCGACCACTTCCCCACTCTCAGATAATCCACTCCGTCCAAAAGGTGACACCTTAATAGAGATTTTTAGACGAATTTCTCCTCGCGCGCATGCACGTTCAATAATTTTTTTATACCTTTGCGCGATTATTATCATATACGTAACGAGTGGAGCTTATAACAAACATAATCGTCGAGTATCTCAAGCACAACAAACGACTTTGTGTCCCTAAGTTGGGTACATTCATCGTCAAGCAACCGTCGGGTGTAATCATATTCTCCGACCTCATGCGTAACGACGATGGCGTACTTCGTTCGTTGCTTATGGCTTACGGTGCAAAGGAGTTGGAGGCTAACGGCATGATTGACCGCTTCGTCTTCGAAATACGCCATGCCATAACCACAGAGGGCAAATATACCGTTGAGGAATTGGGTGATTTCACAGCCGATCTCAACAACACAATCTCATTTGCACACGCCCACCGTCAACAGATATTCGGAGGTAACATCAAGCCCCCAGTAGAGGTATTGGAGCAGCGTAAGACAGCAACATTTGGTACTCAAACACCTACCGTAACACCACGTCAAGTTGCAGTTAAGGCCACTCCACGACGCACCATTGTTGAGCCTTACGCAGAGGAAAACATATCGTTAGGCAAACCTGACGCATATCTACGAGGCTTGAAGTATGACAGCAATAAAAATAAGAAGCGTGAAGAGTCTGGTCGTGGCAATAAGCATGTAAATGGTGGAAAAGGTTGGTTGATGGCTCTGTTGATAATGGTAATAATCGCATGTGTGGGAGCTATGTTATGGATGCAAAAGAGGACATATTCTTCTACCGTAGTGGATTACAATGTCGCGGAACCCATGGTTATTGAGCCCGACACATCGGCCATATCGGAGCCAATAATCGACACTCTCATGGTTGAGGAGATGATGATGGCTGGCGAGACAGTAACAACAACAGCAATAACTAACGAGTAAAGACTCTACATACAGATGACAACGAATGAACTTATATCGGTCAAGCAACGCTTCGGCATCATAGGCAACACTCCAGCGCTTAACACAGCGCTCGAGGTGGCTATGCGCGTAGCACCCACAGACCTATCTGTGCTTGTAACTGGTGAGAGCGGCGTGGGTAAAGAGTTTTTTCCTCAGGTGATACACGCCTACTCGGCTCGCAAACACAAGAAATACATCGCCGTAAACTGCGGCGCTATTCCCGAAGGAACCATCGACTCGGAGCTTTTTGGCCACGAAAAGGGCTCATTTACCGGAGCCATAGATAGTCGTAAAGGTTACTTTGAGGAGGCTGATGGAGGCACCATCTTTCTTGATGAAGTAGGCGAACTTCCAATATCAACCCAGGTACGTCTGCTGCGAGTATTGCAGACGGGTGAATTCATGCGCGTGGGCTCGGCCAAGGTTCAAAAGACCAACGTGCGCGTGGTGGCTGCCACAAACAACGACCTTATGAAGGCTATTGCCGATGGCCGTTTTCGCGAAGACCTATATTATCGTCTAAACACCGTACCCATTGTTGTGCCACCATTGCGCGAGCGCAAAGAGGATATATATCTACTCTTCCGCAAGTTTGCAAGTGACGTTGCATTGCAATACAAGATGCCCGCAATAACTCTTGACGAGGGTGCGCGCGCCATGTTGGAGAACAATCCTTGGAGAGGCAACATTCGCCAACTAAAGAACGTAGCAGAGCAGATATCAGCAATCGAGCAGAGTCGAAATATCACCACTGATATACTTAGCCGATATCTACCAAACGAGGGATACTCGGTACGTACTATCAATAACAGCGATGGCGACTATGGCAACATGAACACCGAGCGCGAGTTGCTGTACAAGATACTCTTCGACATGCGAAGTGACATCAACGAGCTTAAGCGAATGATAACAGATGCTATGCGCGGCAATATGACCCAGACAGCAACAGAGCATCGACACGAAGATATCATGGGGCTACTACCTGCGCCGAAGACACCAGAGCCTATCAACTACGATTACGACGAGATGGTAGAGGAGCTCAACGACGCACCCATGCACGAGCTTACAAAAGAGGATGTACAGCGTGAGCAGATAGTAAATGCACTACACAAGCATGGCTATCGCCGCAAAGATGCAGCACGCGAATTGTTCATCTCGGAGCGCACACTCTACCGCCGCATGAAGGCATTAGGTATTGACGACACTAAGCTTTAAGTAAAGATTATGAAAAAGATATTTTCACTACTTACGATTGCCATTATCACCACTCTTGCACTATGTATCACAAGTAGCTGCGGATACCAGGTGACATATAACCTTTCGGGCGGTTCTATTCCTCCAGAAGCAAAGACCTTCTCTGTTGCCTATTTCCCCAATAATGCACCGATGGTAGCCCCCACTTTGAGCAACGCTCTCACTGAGGGATTACGCGATAAGTTCTCACGCCAAACACGCCTCGAACAGGTTGAAGAGGGTGGCGACTTCGCATTCGAGGGCGAGATCACAAACTACACATCAACCACAGCATCGGTGTCCAGTGGCGACTATGCACTCCAGAACCGCCTAACAATCACCGTAAAGGTAAACTTCCAAAATGCCGTTGATCAGACAACATCGTTCAACGCAAAAACATTCTCATCGTATGCCGACTACGACGCGTCACAGCTTCTTATTGACGTTCAGGATCAGCTTATTGAGGAGATCGTTGAAGACCTTGTCACCGACATATACATGGCTGCAGCGGGCAACTGGTAATAGAGTTTAATAATGGAGAGTACAAATAAAGATATTAAGATAAGCGATATCGAAAGGTTGGTGGAGCGCTATCCCTGGTGGAGTGCTGCACACATTGCCCTGGCACGCAAACAGGATGTCGATAAGCGTAGTGGCGCCACGCGTATCATAGCTGCTCTACACCCTACAGCTTTCGCACCACTGAAAGATATCGATGTTTCGCGCCTTACTCACCTATCCGCAGACGACCTCATTGACCGTTTTCTAAAACGTGGAGACTATCGCATTGTTGCAGAAGATGGTGTTGCCGACGACCTTGCAAAGAGAGAAATAGAGGGTGATGACGATATGATTAGCGAAGATTTGGCCGAAATATACAAAAATCAAGGGTTATATAGCGAAGCAATAGCGATATATCGTAAATTAAGTTTGCTAAATTCAGAAAAAAGTATTTACTTTGCAGGACTTATCGCAGAAATTGAAGATAAGAAAGATAGAAAATAAAGAATAATAATTAAATTTATATAACAAGTATGTATACTTTTTGCATTATTATGATTGCTATCGCAAGTATCCTCTTGATACTTGCAGTATTGGTTCAGAGCCCCAAGAGCGGCATGGCTGCTAACTTTGGCGCTGCTAACCAGACTATGGGTGTTCGTCAGACTGCTGACTTCCTCGAGAAGTTTACTTGGGCTATGATTGCAGCAGTTGTATTCTTCAGCCTTCTTTCTGTTGTTACACTCTCATCAGATAACACTGAGGCGACAACATTGAAGAGCAAGGCTGGTGAGTTGCTCGAGAGCAAGCAGAACGCTGAGGCTACTGAGGAGATCGACATCGCAGCAGAGGCTGACGCTACTGCAGTAGAGGAGTCAACTGAGGTTGTTGAGGCTACAGTAGAGGAGTAGTTAGAGCACTACCCATAAATTTTAGGAGCATCCAACCATTAGTGTGGTCGGATGCTTTTTTTTCATTTACACATAGATTTCCCAATTTAAATGTGGTGTACTATTTGCTCTCATTCCAAAGAACATAACCTACATCATTTATAATAAATATAAGGTATAGTCCATAACATTAAAAATTTGACATTATGAAAAAGTACATTTGCACAGCGTGTCACTATGTCTATGATCCAGCGAAGGGCGACCCCGAGAATGGCGTTGCTGCAGGCACAAGCTGGGAGGATGTTCCCGAAGAGTGGACATGTCCACTTTGTGGACTTGGCAAGGATGTATTCGAGGCCGAGGAGTAATACAGAGTAGTATCTACAAAAAGAGTAGATAGGAATTATTGAAGTGACCCCAAAAGTTTTTTGTCTAAACTTTTGGGGTTTCTTTTGCGCAAAAAACACGATTACGCAGTATTGCTCAAATATGTGAAAATGCTCGAAGATGGTTATTCTATCGACCATATTCACAAAAAGTTTGATATAGATCATAATCAATAATTTCGCCTTTCACTTGGTAGTGGGAAGCGATTTTTTATCCTATCGAAGTTTTTTCCACCAGTGTTTTGCTTGTTGCCAAAGAATTATTTAACTTTGTAAATCATTCTAACTAAGAATGTATAGCAATAAAAAAATAATATAACAAACTTATATTATATTATGAAACGACTAATTTTGCTACTCGCAATGTTGGGTATGTTTGCTGTAGCATGCGAAGAGGGAGCTATTGATGAACAGAATCCTATTGACCAACCTGTTAATGGTGGGGAAGATGAGATTATCATTCATCAGAATAACATATGGTACACAACAATGCATGATACTCCAATAGAGCTAATCGTAACCGAAGGATTTGGTGGCAAAATGATATCACACTCCTTTGAAGATGGCTATGGCAAAATCGTTTTTGATAACAAAGTTACAGCTATTCCAAATGAAGCTTTTAAGGATTGCACTTCATTAACATCAATACTTCTACCTAATTATGTAACAACAATTGGAAATTATGCATTCGACGGTTGCTCCGACCTCCAAAGTGCCACAATTCCCGACAATGTAACGGCGATTGGAAGTTATGCATTCAGGGGTTGTATTAACATCACAAGTGTAACAATCCCAGAGAGCATGGAAAGCATCTCAAGTTGTGCATTCTCTGGTTGTACCAAACTTAAAGAGTTCAAAGGTAAGTATGCATCTGAGGATGGTTATTGCTTAGTTGTTGATGGAGTATTAAACTCATTCGCCATGGGTTGTGGAGCAACTGAATATACTATCCCTGATAACGTAACAACGATTGGGGAAAGTGCCTTTTCTTATTGTACTAGTTTAACAGACGTAACAATTGGTGATAGTGTAACAATGATTGGAGATCAAGCATTCGCTTATTGCGACACTCTTTCAAGACTACATTGCAAAGCTACTATACCTCCAAGTTTGGGTAGTGATGTTTTCAGCAATACTAATATCGAAGCCATATATGTACCAAAGGAATCTGTAGAGATATACAAATCTGCATCAGCGTGGAGCGACTATGCAGACATCATCTTTTCAGGAACTCCCAACAACAACGAGATTTGGTACACATCATTAGATAGTAATATTGTAGAGCCATGCTATGAATGGGGCGGTGATGCACGCATGATCTTCGGAGCAAATATCGTATCAAATACCTACGAGAATGGCAAGGGCGTTATCACGTTCGATGGCGATGTAACAATGATTGGACATTGCGCTTTCTTTAATTCATGCGAGAGTCTCACAACTATAATCATTCCAGATTGTGTAACAACAATTGGAGATTTTGCATTCTATAATGGCTCCAACCTCACAAGTGTAACAATCCCTGATTGTGTAACATCGATTGGAAATAATGCATTCACGAGTTGCACCAGCCTCACAACTGTAACAATAGGGGATAGTGTAACAATGATTGGAGATTCTGCATTTGGTGGTTGCCTCAGCCTCACAAGTGTAACAATCCCCGATAGTGTTAC
>JAEIGA010020067.1_pt1 | contig 10185 bp, 9 predicted proteins | sample 9270691 | NCBI WGS metagenome assembly JAEIGA01 (sample SAMN17057246, study PRJNA624740) | gut metagenome | biome: biome; isolation source: fecal sample | host: Bos grunniens | place: China: Xizang | collected 2019
ATTGTGGCTGTAAATAAAGTCCCAATTGCGGATAGGACCTCCAGAGACCCGTTCCACGGAGAAGGTTAACTCAAAAATGTCTTGTGTATACGTTCCCTCCGGCTCGGGTAGTAGTGTTGGTGTAGGTTCCGGCGAAGAACAACCTACCAACAGCAAAAGCAACGCCACAAAGACGCAAATAACACTTTTCATTTTGATATTCCTCCGTCAATCACATTATCAGTGCAGAGGTTGATCACCGTTTTGCCCTGACGATGAGCCATCTGCACATACTTGGAAGCACCGCCCCAGTGATGGTGGATATAGCAAATCACATACTGGCTCTGCCGGAGCATCCAACGGTTACGCCAATCGATAGCATACCGCGGGTGCACTTCCTCGATGCCCTCCGGGAGCATGGTATCGCTGTGGTCCTCGTACTCGGTCTGCTGCCCGGGCATATAGGCAAGGACTACTGCATAGCGGATATGGGGATATTTTTCCTGGAACTGTCGCAGGGCTGCTCGTGTATAAAAGTCAAACGAACCCTGATTGCCCACATAGAAAGTTTCAACACCATACTCAGTGATGAGTTTTTCTATCGCAGTGAACAAATCACCTTTTACAGATTCAGGAGTATCTTTATGCCCGAAAAAGCAACCAGTTTCCATCTTGCCCTCCACATTTTACCCACATTCGGGTTATATGTCACATTTTAGAGGTAGATATTTTAAATGTCAACCCGTATTCGGGTAATTTTAACCTTTCGCATTGCTATCATCATATTAACCCAAAAACGGGTAACGACAACAAAGGAAGGTTGACCTTATGAAATATTCGGAGTTGTATATCAAAAGAATTCGCAAGCTATGCAAAGATCGTAAAATTGCTATCAACAAGCTCGCAACGATGAGCGATGTAAAACAGTCAACTCTGGATAATATTGTTCGCGGACTCACAAAGAATCCTCGTGTTAAAACGCTGCATAAGATTGCTTTGGCGTTTGGAATGACCTTAGCTGAATTTCTGGATTTTGATGAACTTAACGAATACTCTTTTGATGACGATACAGAGGAATAATAGTCACTGATGATAAATTTAGAAAATTCGTGCGGTTGCATCATTTTCTCTTGTAATTCTGCAAATTCCCTGCTATAATATTATACAACGCTGTCTGGTGTTGTAATATGCCGTGGCAGGTCCAAATAACACTATGTGCCCTGCTAATTGGCAGGGCATTTTTACATTTAGGGAAGGTGTATCATTCATGGCAATCAGTTATAAGAAACTATGGAAGTTATTGATTGATAAGGATATGAAGAAAAAAGACCTCTGTGCTAAAGCCGGAATCAGTCCCGCATCTGTAACAAAGATGGGTAGGAACGGGCATGTGACAACAGAGGTTCTGGCGAAGATCTGCACTGCGCTGGACTGCACAATTGATGACATTATGGAAATAGTTCCGTAATGTGTGCTTCTGAACATATAGATAAATGGAGAATCGAGTAATGTATTTGAATACAAAAGAAGTCGCACAAAAATGGAATGTTTCAGAAACGCGCATCTCCGTTTTGTGCAAGCAGGGACGCATTAACGGCGTTATTAGGAAAGGAAACCGTTGGCTGATTCCGGCAGATGCAGTGAAGCCGGAAGATGGCCGTAGGGTTAAACGAGAAGAATCCACAGCGCGGTTTAGATTTATAGATTTATTTGCTGGAGTAGGTGGTTTCCACCAAGCTATGCGCTATCTCGGCGGAGAATGTGTCATGGCAGCTGAAATCAATCAGGAGTGCATCAAGACTTACAAATTAAATTTCAGGACCGTGGAAAAAGAAGTTCGAGGAGATGTAAAGAAAATAGACCCTAAAACTATTGCTCCATTTGATGTGCTATGTGCAGGCTTTCCTTGCCAACCTTTCAGCAAAGCTGGTGCACAGCAAGGATTTCAGGACCAAACACGAGGCAATCTTTTCTATGCCATCATGGATATTCTGGATGCCCATCCTGAAGTTAAATTTATTATTCTTGAAAATGTAAGAAACCTTGCCGATAAGTCTGAAAACTGGGATATTATTACCTCTGAATTAATGAAGCGGAATTTCTATATTACAGAGGACCCTGTAATTCTTTCTCCTTCTGATTTTGGTATTCCCCAGATCCGTGAGCGTGTCTATATTTTGGGAATCCGCAAAGACATCCGGAATGAAAACATTCTAACAAATGGATATATTCATTCTGATGATTTAAACTTAGAAAAGTATATGCGCCCTTGTAAGATGGGAGATGCTTGGACTATTCTTGAAGACGATGTTGACGATAGCTATATTGTTACGCCCGAGCAAGAACGCATGATATTTGCATGGGATGAATTCCGCAGAGGAACCAATATTAAGATCATCGGTTTCCCACTGTGGTTGGATAGTTTTGGACTTGGCATTGACGATGATAAGGTTGTTTTCGATTCTCAAGGATACGATGGAATGCCAAAGTGGAAGCAACGCTTTCTCGAGAATAATCGCAGATTCTATGTAACACATCGCGAGTTTATTGATGCGTGGGTCAAGAAACATGATATGACCAACAAAATTAAACTTTTCAAAAAGTTTGAGTGGAATTGCGGAACAGATGTTTCAGATATCAAGAATTGCATTATTCAAATTCGCCAGTCTGGCATTCGTGCAAAGCGCCCAACATACTACCCGTCGTTGGTAGCAATTGTTAATACTCCAATCATCTGGGATGAGAAAAAGGGTCATTTCAGAAAAATTACACCCAGGGAAGCTGCAAATCTGCAGAGTTTCCATGCAAGCTATAAATTTCAAGGCACCGATGCCATTATCTACAAACAACTTGGCAACTCGGTTAATGTACGCATCTTAAAAATTCTTGGAGAGAGCCTTTTCTCTCTTGCAAACGAAGGATGGGAAGGTAGCACAAATGGCTAAAAAAATAAATATTCGGCCTACCAGTAGTGTTTATGCTACTTACAAGCGACTGAGTTATCAGCCGTGGACAGCGATTGCTGAATTTGTCGATAACTCCACCCAGAGTTTTTACGATCACAAAGATGAACTCATGGCACAAAAATACGCCAAGGGTCTGCGAATTACCATCGATTATATTGATGATAAGGAAAACGGGGACAGACTCGAAATTTATGACGACGCTTACGGTATGGAATGGTACGATTTTCAACGAGCTGTCGTTCTTGATCGTCCGCCGCAGAACACCACCGGACGTAACGAGTTTGGCATGGGCTTGAAAACAGCTGCTTGTTGGTTTGGCGCAGTTTGGTCTGTTGAATCAACACGGCTGGGCTCAAAAAACAAATACTATACGGAAATCAATATTGATGAACTTGGAAAATATAAAACCGAAGAAATCGATGTCCGTGAAGAAACTGTTAGCGTTAAAGATCATTACACTAAAATCGTAATCAAAAACCTAAACAAGCGTATTGTAGGTTCCAGAACGGTTGGTAAGGTTAAAGAATTACTGAGCAGTATTTATCGCGAGGATATTCGTTCCGGTTTGGTAAAGATTTATTATAACGGAACCCTCTTGCAGTTTAAGGAGTCCCCGGTTTACGTGGAGGATATTAACGGTCAATCTAAGGAGTGGAAAAAGCCAATATCTTTTACAGTACAACACGAGGGACAGAATCTTGACGTTCATGGTTTTGTTGCTATCCGCATTCCAGGTAGCGTTAAGGACGCAGGATTTACCTTAATTCGCCGTGGCAGAGTTATTGTTGGCGGTTCCGAAAAGAATTATCGTCCGTCCGAACTGTTTGGTGACGCAAACTCCTATGCGTGGCAGCGTATGTATGGTGAACTGCATATGGATAATTGGCCCGTCACGCAAGCAAAGGATGGTTTTGACTGGCACAATAGTGGACTTGAAGAAGCGTTTATTGAAGCACTCCAAGAACACACTCAAGATTACAGACGTAAGGCAGAGGTAATTCGTGTTCGAGAGAAAATTAACACACAAGACCTTGTCAAGATTGCAACACAAGACCTTTCTGGCTCGGGTGTTGTGGAGAATGTGCAGATTGAAATTGTTGAAAGAGAACGGGTGCATCCAAATCCGCAAGATGATACTCCTGCTGCGGAACCGCAAAAAGCCGCTTCTGGTGAAGTTGTTGCCAACGAAGATGATAGTGTCGTCATCGAAGGAGGCGACCAGGTTAACTACAAATTTACATATAAGAATACCGAGTATCTATTTCATATTGTCTTCGATATGACAGACCCCACGATGGATTGGCTGCTTGTGGAGGAAGATGACGAAAACGAGTATACTTTGTGGATTAATATGCGGCACACCTTCTTCAAGCCTCTAATTGAAAAAAGAGAGTTTATGCCAATTATGATGCGGATGTCCATCGCGCTGGTTCTTGCTGAGATTGAATCGATGACAGTTTCCCCGGATGGCCGGATTGAACCCTGTACTATTCGACTTAAAATGAACGAAATTCTTGAATCTGTACGAAAAGGAGATGAATGAATGTGGCTGATCAATGGATTTCTGTAACTGATTGCGAAGATGCTCAACCGTGGAGTATAGCTGTTGATGGCTTTTTCAGGCAAAATGTCGAAAAACAAATGCTTGCTGATGACATGACTCCTGAAGCTATAGATTCTGTTTTTTCAAATGCGGTCAGAATACTAAGTCACTGTCCCAACCCCAATATACAGCAAGAACTTGCCGAAACAGGTATAGTAATTGGTAAAGTGCAAAGTGGTAAGACATCGAATTTCATATCTGTCTTGGCGCTTGCTTTTGATAACGGCTATGATATCGCAATTGTTCTGGGCGGCAACACCCTTGACCTTTTAAAGCAAAATGCATCGAGAATTACGTCCGCTTTTAATGTTGACTCAGAAAAACTAACCGTTTTAAAAACCAACGACAATAAATCTCTAATCAATCCAGCTCGAATCCGAGATTTTCTTGAAAACGGACACAAGGTCATTATTGTTGGACTGAAACACAACAAGCATATAGATCAAATTGCCGAGATTTTTAACAGTTCATATCTATCGGACAAATCTGTGCTTATTGTTGATGACGAGGGAGACCAGGCTACGCTGAATACAAAAGCATATAAAAACTCCATCAGCAAAACATACGGTTCGGTGTTGAATCTGAAAAGTAAACTTAAAAGTCATTGCTTCTTATCTGTTACAGCAACGCCACAGGCTAATATTCTAATCGAAACATTCGATAAACTTTCCCCTGATTTTGGTGAGTTGGTGTATCCCGGTGACGGGTATTGTGGATTACAAGAGTTTCACGGTGAAAACTGTGACAAGCACATTTATGAAATCCCTCTATCCGAACCCAATCTTTTGGATGACTCGGGTGTCCCTCAGTCTGTGTATAAGGCAATGGCAATGTTCTTTGTTGGAAATGCCATACGACATAGCAGAGGGGATATGGGCAATCATGCAATGCTTATCCACCCAAGTCAGAAGAAGTATGACCATCGGATCGTTGAAGCCAAAATTCAGACCATCTTGGACGAATGGAAATCCAAGGCAAAGACAAAACTCGCAGGTAAACGTGATATTTCTTACGCCTCTCTTCGGAAACTACTGGTAAGCGCATATGATGCCTTTATTACAGACGGAGTGGTCTGCGTACCTTTTGATAATTTGGAGAATACTATTCTTCAAAGAATCCGAGCTTGCTCGCCTGTTTTAGTATGTAACAGTGATGAAAATGCCAGTGAAAATGCAAAGCACTACAAAACCAATATTTTTGTTGGCGGTAACTTGGTTGAACGTGGTATTACCATCAAAGGTCTGGCAGTAACATATATAACGCGCAGAGCAAAAGGAAAGAGTAACGTAGACAACACAGAACAACGCGCTCGATGGTTTGGCTATAAAGCACATTACTTAGATGTATGCCGTGTTTTTACTACAAAAGACATTAAAGACGATTTCTCAAGCATTCTGGAACACGATGAGGATATGTGGGCTTCTATTGAACGAGCTCAGGAGCGCGGAATCCCCTTCAAGGAAATGCCACGTATTTTCAAATTAGCAAGAAGTGCTTTCCTTAGCCTAACACGCAAAAATGTCGCGCGAACAGAAAACTTTGCCCTTTCCGAATGGAAACCGCAACGTTATTTTATGTCTGAAAAGCAGATGGCCGATTCTAATGCTACGGTTATTTCTGATTTTAGGCAGACACATTGCAGTACAATCGCAACCGAACGCCACAACAAGGTACAGGTTCACGCTGTGCTGGGTAATCAAAACTATCATGTTGTATATGAGGAACTGCTCTCTAAATTAGCATATGTTGACGGTGAGATTCTCAACAAACGTTATTTCTCCCTATTAGACGAGGCATTGACAAAATTGGATCTTAACCCTGCTGTAGACATCTATTGGGTTCGAGATGTGGAACATTCTACTCGTAAAATTTTGTCTGACGGTTCTATACAACAACTCTTCCAGGGCCGTAATCCTAACCTTTCCAGTCCCCTGTATTACGAAGGAGATCGTAGCCTGGCCGACAAAGAGCCTGAACATATTCAATTGCAAATTCACTTTGTCAAGCCGACCAATCTTCCTGAGATAGATTTTTATGCTCCGGTTTTAGCGCTGTATATCCCTGACAACTGTGCTCGCGAATTAGAAAAATTGGTGGTGAAGGCATGATGGATAGTAAAACAATTTTTGAAAGACTAAAAGCTAAAAATGCTTCCGGCCAAGCTTTTGAAGTGTTCTCTGTGGACGAGTCGTGTTATTTTGGAAAAGACAAGGATAATAATGTCGTCTTTATGATTCCATCTTCGATGACACGAGTTATCCCTGTATACCAAGAAACCAGATCCTTACGTTTTGCGTTCAATAAAAAATGCACCTTTTGTAACAACGATATTGTAGAATCAAAAGTTGTGCATCTTCTTACGTGCAAGGAGAAAGACGAAGATAAAATAATGGCGTTTATTCGCCTCACGAAAGCTTTTGCACAAAATGATCGGGATAATGACCAATACTACTTCGCCCGTCTGTTCTCGTCGATATCTGCATTATTTGACAAAGAGCGTAAAGTGTCTGAAATCGAACTGCAGGGTCTGTTTGCCGAACTCTACACCATAATCTATTTTGGCAAAAAATCATGTGACCTATCCCGCTTTTGGCAGTCTCGTAATATGATGAAGTTTGATTTTTCGATAAGCGAAAAAAAGCGCTTGGAAATTAAGTCTACTCTTAAATCCAGCAGAACCCATCATTTTAAGCATGACCAACTGCTAAGTGAAATCTACGATATTCACATAATTTCGTTTATGCTCAGAAAAAGTGACTTTGGTGTTACACTCGAAGAACTGGTCGACACAATAAGGGAAACATATTCTGACAATTATGCCTTACTTATGCATATTGAAACAACTATCGCACATGTCGATAAAGATATGCTGTGCGGAATTAAATATGATGAGTTGTATTTAAAGGACAATTTGCGGTTCTTTGACGCAAAAGATATTCCTCATTTTAATGAAAAAACACCTGATGGAGTATTTAACGCAGAGTATGACTGTTGTCTTGATACTTCCCCTACAGTTTCTGAAGATTTCCTCATTAGTTGGGTTAAGGAGGGTTAATTGTGTTCAAAACTTACGATTTATTTGATCACAGAAACATCGATGATTTGGTCCCTGAAATTGTATATTACTATCTTTTTCAAGGACTGAGTTTGACAGCCATTGAACAAAAACTTTTCAGAACCGACGCATATCATGGTTGGCTTAGTAAAACATTTCTGAATTATTTCGGCATAGATACAGAAAAAGAGAACAAAGGCATTTACGAAAACAAAACTATGCCCGAAGTAGTTGAGGAGTTGTACAAGAGTTCCAACATTGCTCATGTTCGGGTGGCCAAACTCCTAAAAGAAAAATATTTATAAACGTTTTTCTTTGTTTTTGAGGTGCACACTATGCGAATCAGTCAAAAATTCAATCTGAACAAAAGCCAGTATGAGTTAGACTTTGTGGATATCGATCCCGATATTGATACACCACTTTTTCTGGACCCGTATTTTATTTCAAAATGTGACTTTCCCTTTGCAGAAGCAGCACATGTATCAATTCAATCTTATTTTGAGCATTTGCTTGCGCTTCTTCGAACCAATAAAGATATCGAGGCGGAAGAATTATTTTCCCATTTAGGCGAAACGAATGATATCTGCATGGGAATGTCTACCGGTAAACCACGCGGACATGGTATGGGCCCAGAAGATACAACAGCAATCTTTAAGTCTTTGCGTCAAAGTCGAGCTATACTTACAGGTATTATGGAGGACATAGAGGACTTCAGAATCTTTGTTCCGAATGTTGACAAGGACAAAGTGTCTGATATGACTGCAAATATTATCAAATGGCATCTAATTCAATATACAATTGAGCAATGCCTCCTCCATGATATTCCACTAACAGCAAGTGTTCCATCTGGGATGTACTGGGATTCGGATCGGAGAGTGTGGGACAATCAGTATGTACAAAGACTTGTTATTGATGAGCGGCCCATTCTCTTGGTCCCTAAGCGTATTGTGTCCTATACCGATAAATATACTTCACATGAATATCGGCAGCACTTTGTTTTGAATTTCTTGCAACATGAAAATCTACAATTACAAACAGCACTTGTACAAAAGCGAAAAGACGGAACTGAATATGTAACAAAGAAAAGCATTGCAGAAAGCAGCGACGAGATGGACAAAGAGTTTTTGGTTCAATTCACCTTGCAACATCCAGAGGTTTTTTCTGATTTCAAAGCAAGGACAAAGGGAAAGATCAGAGAAGTGGATGGTTCCGTTTTGGAAAGTATTGATTCTGCAGAGTTGTGTGCATACCTCATACAAAAGCTTCAGGCTATACCAGCTGGCACGGAACATGCATCCGCGTATCATAATCTTATTGTTGGTATTCTGGAATTGCTACTATATCCCAATCTGTCTGCTCCCAGAAAAGAAACCCCTATTCACGAGGGCCGTAAGCGGATAGACATAAGATATAATAATTCAGCAGAACATGGGTTTTTCTTTAATATTCCTAATAAGAACCCCACACTGCCATGCCCATATATTTTTGTGGAGTGCAAGAATTATACAGGTGAGGTAAAGAATCCTGAATTGGACCAATTGAGCGGTAGGTTCAGCAATAGACGCGGACGCGTTGGCATACTTGCCTGCAGAACTTTGGACTCGAAGGATGGTTTTCTTGATAGGTGCGCAGATACCTTTCACGACGACAGAGGCTTGATTATTCCTATTTGCGATGACGATTTGATTCAGGCGCTTTCTCAATATCCAACTTTAAAGTCATTCGCATTGGAAGTCATTCTCGAAAACAAATATGAAAAAATCGTGTTTCGGAAATAGTATCAGATAACCACTAAACCCAGTTGAAGTGCAACTCAACTTGGTTTAGCTTATCCATCTTCATGCTAATCATGCGGTAACGACATCGCAGTCTCTGAATCTGGCATTTTTACTGATTTCTGCAGCAGGTGCCGTACCGCTTCACTTGTCTGCCCCACTTAATGGTTTGGTAGCCGATGGTATTGCATCATCTTACAAATATCCATCTTGCTGTGAAACCGCTCCTGGGCTTGTCGGACTGTTTCTAAAAGGACGCTTCGGTCTATCTTCCAATTGCGAAGGCCTTTCATGTAGCCGCTCCGGCGCTTGTCATCAATAACAAATGGGGTAACGCCATAACGCAAGCACTCCTTCATCATGATAATCCGTCCCACACGTCCGTTATAGTCTTCAAAAGGTCGGATTTGCTCAAATTGCACATGGAAGTCCAGAATTTGATCCAGCCCGGCATCTTTCTTCTCATACGTTCTTAGCAGGTCGTTCAGCGCTGCGATTATTCCTTGAGGAGGTGTAGTTGCTGTTTGATCAAACTTTACTTCCTGAGTTCTAAATTCACCAACGCCAGTTTTGTGATAGATATCTGCATGGGTTCCGTAGGATAGCAGATAATGAATCTGGCGAATGAAGTCGACCGTCAACGGTGTATGAATATTATCTATGATATATCGCATGGCGATAAAGTGGTTTTTAATTTCGATGATATCATCGACCTTTGTAGGTTCGAAAGCGGTGGCAATCTTATTCGTCCGGTAGATGTCTTCGACCTGCATCAATGTCAGACGATTACTTGCCATTCTGCTGGAA
>JAEIGA010020068.1_pt1 | contig 10185 bp, 11 predicted proteins | sample 9270691 | NCBI WGS metagenome assembly JAEIGA01 (sample SAMN17057246, study PRJNA624740) | gut metagenome | biome: biome; isolation source: fecal sample | host: Bos grunniens | place: China: Xizang | collected 2019
AGCTATTCAACTATAGAAGCTACACAAAACCAATTCTTATTACATACATTACAACCTTATATAGTAATGATTGAAGAGGAATTTACTAGAAAGTTATTTAAACCTAGTGAAAGTAATTTAAGAGTTAATTTAGATGAAACAGCACTATTAAAAACAGATAAGACTGCATTAGCAAGCTATTACGGAACACTGTTAGATAAAGGTATTTTGTGTATTAATGAAGTTAGAACTGAGTTAGGTTATTCAACTATAGAGGGTGGTGATAAACATTTGATAGCTTACACAGATATAAAACAAAATACAATTAATGACAATGGAAACAAGACAAATTAACTCAGAATTTAAAGTAGATAGTAGAACGGTAGAAGGTTATGCAGCTTGTTTTAATGAACCTTCTGTAAATATTGGTTGGATAGAAGTAATACATAAAGGAGCTATCACCAATGACACTATTATTAATTCAGATGTATTTGCAAAGTTTAATCATGCAGATGATAAAGTATTAGCTAGAAGTAAGAACGGTAACGGTTCACTTTTATTAGAGGTTGATGAGCGCGGTTTACGCTATATGTTTGACGCTCCTAATACAGCTCTAGGTGATGAACTATTAGAGTATTTAAATAGAGGTGATATTACTAGCTCTTCTTTTGCTTTTGGTATTAATCCAAAGGATAAAGACGCGGAAAGATGGTATAAGAAAGACGGTACAATATACAGAGATATATTTAGAATTGAAAAGCTATATGATGTATCACCCGTATTTCAACCAGCTTATGAAGCTACTTCATGCAGTGCAAGATTTGCAGAGGTTAAAGCTAAATCTGATGAAATAGATAATATAATGAATATTTATAAAGAAGAGATTAGCAACCTATGAACAGTTTAGAAATACTTGATAAGAAAGCAATACTTAAAGATAGAGCTTTCTCTATGATTGAACAGTGTAAAGCGGAAATAAGAAACTTTACAACAGATGAATTAGAAGAATATAATTCAATTAAAAAAGAGATTACAGATTTAAATGAGGAACTTAGAAATATTAACGCTGCATTAAGTCCCTCAACAATTATTAATAACAACTTAAATAATACTAAATCAACTATGGAAAAGAATTTTTCACTTATTAAAGCTATTAGAAGTGTAAGTAACAACAAAGCATTAGACAATGTTAGCGCAGCTGTAGTAGAAGCAGGTGCAGAAGAGATGAGAAAAGCAGGTTTAAACTATGTAGGTCAGATTCAATTACCTAGTACAGAGTATAGAGCTGTAACAGTAACAGATGAAGGTGAAGATGTAGTAGCTACTAATATGGTAGACTTAGTTAAACCTTTGCAAGCAAAGAATGTAATGATACAGGCAGGTGCAAAGTTTGTCAGCGGTTTAGTTGGTGATTTGCAATATCCTGTAATGAGTGCTTGTAATACAACTTGGGAAGGTGAAACAGCAACCGCTAAAGATGGTGGTGTTTCTTTCTCTAGTGTAAAGCTTTCACCAAAGAGATTAACCTGTGTAGTTCCTGTTTCTAAACAGTTTATTGTACAGGATTCTGTAGGCGCAGAAATGGCAATTAGAGAAGAGATTATTAATGCTATTAACAGTAAGTTAGAAGCTACTATTTTAGGTTCTGTAGCAGGTTCTGCAACTCAACCCGCAGGTTTATTTGTTGGTACTCCTTCAAGTGTAACAAGTTTTGACGCTCTTTGTGAGTTGGAAGCAACAGCTGAGGAGTCTAATGTATATGGTAATGTTTCTTATATCCTCTCTCCTAAAGCTAAAGCTGCTTTACGCTCTATGCCAAAGGGAGAAGGTGCAGGAATGGTATTTGCAAACGGTGAGGTAGATGGTACTGTAGCATATTCTACTAGCAACTGTAAAGATAAGAACTTTGCTTATGGTGATTTCTCACAGTACATTATTGCACAATGGGGTAATATTGATATTACTGTAGATAATGTAACACTTGCAGCTGATGGACAGATTAGACTTGTAGTTAATGCTTACTTTGACGCTAAACCTTTGAGAGCTGAAGCTATTAAGGTTGGTAAGCTTGCTTAATAATAATTAAGTAAATCTTAAAACAATATGTTTTTACAGTTAGACAGAATAAAGAAGCATTTAAATATAGATAACTATTATTTAGATGATGATGATTATTTGCTCTACTTGGCAGAGGTTGCTGAAATGACGGTTGAAAAACATATTGATAATAATTTAAGTAGTTTGGCAAATGGTAGGGGTGAATTACCTTCACCTCTATCACACGCTATATTACTTTTTATTGGTGATATGTATCAAAATAGAGAATCTATTTCTTATAGTACACCGCATGAAGTACCTTTTAGTTATGGGTATTTATTGGACTTATATAAGAACTATAACAATACATTAAATTAATAAGGTATGAGAGCAGGGTTATTAAATGAAGTAGTAACTATATTAGAACCAAGTATTACTATAAATGAGGTAGGTGAACAAAGTACAGAGTATATTAATAAACTTACCACTAAAGCAAATGTAGAACACTCTACAGGAAATAGACAAATAGAAAATAATGAAGTAGTATTTAATTACTCAAAAACCTTTAAGTTTAGAATATATGTAAATATTACTGAATTAGATAGAATACTTTGGGATAATAAACAATATAGAGTAATCAGCATAGAACCCAATAGACAATATCAAGAACAGACAGTAATAGCGGAATTGATAAATGATTAAAACAGATGCACTAAAACAGTATGAGGCATTTGAACAACTAACCGCTAAAGAAATGAAGAAAGCATTAACGCAGGGATTGCGGAAAGCTAGCACTAAAGTTAGAACAGCGGTAAGAAAAGAATTAAAGAGTTCTGTGAAGAACACCAATAAAGTTAATCCTAAATTTAATGATACCTTACAGCAAGGAGTAAGAACTACCAAAATTAAAGAGAAAGACGGTAAGATATATAATTACATTACCATAGCAAGCACAAATAAAAAAGGTAGTGGTAGTTACAGGTTGCACATATTAGAAAATGGTAATTTCTTAAATGAAAGAAAAAATAAATATTGGAGAGGTAAGAGATTAAAGAAGGATAGAAACACAGGTAATTTAAGAGCTTATAAATTCTATAGAAAAGGTTTAGAATCAAGTGCCACAGACTACCAAAATACATTAAATACTGCAATTAATAACGCAGTAAATAAAATTAATAGTAAGAAGTAATGACTAACAGCATATTTATTAGTAAGGCAATATTTCAACTATTAGCTAATGATGAGGTATTAAAGGAATCTGTAACGGCAATTTATCCACTAATAGCAGAGAATGACGCTAAATTTCCATTTATCACATTTACTAGAGATAATATATTTACTAGCGTGTGCAAAGATGGACTATTTGAAGATAAGGTAACATTTTCTATAATGGTAGTATCTGCTAATTATATAGGTTCACTTGAAATAGCTAATAGGGTTAGGGCAATATTTGAGAAGAATAAAATATATACAACAGATGTAACATTACACAGTGTAAGATTAACAGGTGTAGATGAAAGCTACAATGAAAACAGCTACATACAAAATCTATCCTTTGACTGTGTAATAACTAATTAATAATAACTTGAAAAAATCTAATATACAATGGCACAAATTATAAAAGGTGATGATTTAATGTTATTTGATGCACAGGGTAAAAGCATAGCTTTTGCAACTTCACATTCACTTTCAATTAATGCAGATGCAGCAGATGTAAGCTCTAAAGATAGTGGTGTATGGAAAGCTAATGAGGTTAATAAACTTGGTTGGGAAATTACTAGTGAGAATCTTTATACCTCAGATGCTTATGATACCTTATTTTCTTCAATGGTATCACGCACTTCTATAGATGTACACTTTGGATTAAAGAAGGAAACCACACAGGGAACTGAAACTAATTGGACTAAAGGAACAGGTACATATACAGGTAAAGCTTTTATTACCTCACTTACAGCTAACGCTAATAGCGGTGATAATGCAACATTCTCAATAACATTAACAGGTACAGGTGAGATTAAAAAGGCTACTGCCTAATTAAACTAAACTAACGGCGGTAGTAAATTTTACTACCGCTTATTTTTTTATAACTACTTAATAATATATCAATATGACAATATCAATTTATAATAAAGAGGTTGAATTAAAACAGACTTTAAGAGCATTATTTATCTATGAGAAAATAACTAATGAAATGTTCAACCCTTCAACACTTACTAATATAGTTATCTATTTCTATTCTGTAGTAATGGCAAGTGATAAGAACATAGCTATATCATTTGAAGAGTTCACAGATTGGTTAGATAATAATATGAATGAGCTAACAAACTTTACTAATTGGTTAGCACAAATTAATAATAAGAATGGATTTATAAACGGAAACACAGATAATAAAACCGTTGAAGAACCAAAAAAAGAGTAACTATCCATGATTTATTTAGAGTGCTTTGCTTTGAACACAAAGTAATGACTGTAAAGTATTTTATGGATGAGTTAGAACTATATGAGGTAAATGATATTATAGAGTGTTTACCTTATTTAGATAGAAATGAATGGGAACGCAATAGGGGGATAATGTACAGCGTATTTCAAAGTCAATGTACAAAGCAAATTAAACCCACTGATATTATTAAATTCCCTTGGGATAATATTACAGTAGAAGATGAAACTTCTATTAGTAATGATGATATAGAGAGATTGAAAAATAAGAGTAAACTAATACAAGAAACACATTATAATAATGGCAAAATATACAACTCAACTAGTAGCTGATACTTCACAGCATGACAAAGCACTAGGTAAGAGTAAACAACAGGTTTACAATTATCAGAAAGGAGTAGAAAAGAGTAAACAGGAATTAGATAAATTCACCTCTAAAATACAAGGTGGTGCAGTTAGTGCTTTATCTAAATTTGCAGTTGGTATAGGTGCAGGTGTTACCGCTTTAGAAACGCTAGAGAAAATTGTAAGAAGTTCACAAACTACCTCAGATGCGTGGGATGCAACTATTAGAGGTTGTACTTCAACAGTTAATACTTTCTTTACAGCATTAGCTACAGGTGATTTTACTAATATTAATCAAGGTTTAGATGTACTTATTTCTAAAGGTAAAAAGGCACAGCAAGCACTAGACCAATTAGGAAACACACAAATTAGTTACGGTTACTTTACTAGTAAATATAGAGCTGAATACTCAGACGCTTTAGGTACAGCTAAAGACAAAACTAAATCACAGTCTGAAAGAGATAACGCGGTAGAAAGAGCTAAAGAAATATTATCTAAACAGAAAAATAATGTAATCTCTTTAACTAATGAATTAACTAATACCCTATCAGCATTAGGAACAGAAACAAATAGATTAAATTCTATGACTGTAGAACGCTTTGAAAAGGTATTAGCTATTGACACACTACCAGAGCAAGTAAGAACGGAACTAAAAGAAAGATTAAGTGAAGAGTATAAAATCTATCAAGAGGAAATAAAGAAACTTGATACAGCTGTAAGTAGAAAACAAACCCATACAGGTTATGTAAGTAGAACAGGAGAGAAAACGGTTTTATACCACATGAAACTAGATGAACTTAATAAGAAATATGAAGAAGCTATAGACTATAAAACTTGGTTAGTACACAAAGATGATGAACAATTAATAAACGCTACAAAACTATTAACTAATATCCAAGACGCTAATAGAGGTTATACAGAAATGGAACGCCAACTATTAGAAATAACTAACCAAACTGCAACAGTAGCACAAACAACTAGAACCGCTTTAGTAGGTAGTATAGCAGAGATAGAAGAAAGAATTAAAAACCTAGAAATAGAGTATAAATACACTACTAATAATGAAAGTAGAGCAGCTTTAAAAGCGGAAATAGACGCTCTAAAGAATGAGAAGATAATTCTTTCTGTAGCTTACCAACCTAAACCGCTACAGATGGCAGGTTTACCAACAGCTACACCTAGTGAACCTTTATTAGATAAGATTGAACCTATCAATATACAAATACCTACAGATACAACTACACAATTATCTAATATTACTAGTGAAGCTGAAAACGCAGCAACCGCTATAGGTGCTATAGCTAATGCTTTTACCGCTTTAGGTTCAGCTAGTGAGGAAGGCGGTAATAAAGCTTTACAGATATTTACTTTAACAGCTAGCGCAATTAGTCAATTAATACCGCAAATAGTTACACTTATATCTGCTAAACAAGGTGAAGCTATAGCAAGTGGAACAGCAAGCGCAGCTAAAACACCTTACCCTGCTAATATACTTGCTATTGCTAGTATTGTTGGAACTATTGCAGCAACATTTGCACAGTTACCTAAATTTGCTAATGGTGGTATCTTTGACGGTGCTAACACTATTGGAGATTTCAATATAGCAAAAGTAAACAAAGGAGAAATGATATTAAACGGTTCTCAGCAATCTAGACTATTTAGAATGTTAAATGACGGCAGAGTTAGTAATAATTCTAATGGTGGCGGTAATGTAGAGTTTGTTTTACGCGGTGATACCTTAATAGGATTGATGAAGAACACAGAAAAGAAAAATAGGAGGGTTATATAATGTATTATTGGGCATATTTTAGAAATACTGATACTAGTAAAGATAAGAGAGGGCAATTATACAAGGTAGTTATTATTACAGACTTTCAGAATAACGGTTATACTAAAGAAGGTGGTGAGTTAAAACTCACCTCTTCACCCTTCACTGTTAATTATAGTGGGGAAGATGATAACCTTTTTAAACCTTATAAATGCTCTACCGCTACAGTATCATTTTATCAAGATAGAATTAATAAAGACTTTTACAGCGTTAGAGGTAATGATATATTAGTAACTCTATTTAAGTTGAATGACGGTGTAACACCTAAAGAAGTAAACTTTGGTGGCGGTAATTTAATAGATGTTAATTTACCCTCTAACTATGACTATAGAGATTATACGGTAGAGTGGATTGGATTTGCAACACCTAACGCTTTTAATGTATCTTATAATTCAGATTATGATGTTTTTGAAATGCAGGCACAGGATGCACTTTCTACACTACAATATTATGATTATTCACCCTGTTATGATAAAATAGAAAATATAACACTTTATAAAGTATTACTAAACACTATTAGCTGTATTGGTATTTATAAGAATATTTATATTAGTGATAATATATCTTTACCTAGTTCAGATTATGATAATAGAGATATAACACAACAGTTATATATAAGTGAACAGAATTTTTTTAATGAGGATGGTGAAGCTAAAAAAATGATAGAAGTATTATCTGATATAATGCTATATCTAAATATGACAGCTGTAGGATATGGTGATAGTTTATATATTCTAGATTATACCGCTATATCTAATAATTTTAGTAATTATCATTGGATAAAATCAGAAGCAAAAGATAATAACAGTTCTTCAAGTGTTATATTAGTTGATAATTTACCGTGGGTAAATTTTAATGGTAGAAATTATGATGATTTTAATTATCAAGGTATTGTAAATATTAAACATAAAAAGGAAATAGAAGCTAATGATATTGCTGATTATAACACTAATTTTTCACTTGGTTCTACATATAACAAAGTTAAAGTAATAGATGATAATTATTATAAAGATTCTATAGAGTTATTATCTAATTTAGTACCTGCTAATGTATATAGCACATTAAAAACCTATAATATAGTACAGGTAGATGCAAGTGAAACAAAAGTAAATCAATATTCAATAACAGTAGAGAAAAGTGATAAAGATTATACTCAAATAAAGGATAAGAATAATAAAGTTTTCCTTAATAAATATTACGGTATATCATCTAATAATGATGTAGATATAAAAACATATTGGTATCAAGATAATTATAGTTGTGAATGGATATACGGAGATGAAGAGGAAGGTGGCGGTATAATTGGAGAAACTTATGAGTGGGTATCTAGTACACCTGTAAATATTAATAATGATAAAATTACTTATGATGTAATAAGTAAATATACAGGTGTTGCAGTGGTAGATGAAGCTATAGTAAGTGATTTAGAAGTACCTTCATTTAAAAGAGTATATTATTTTACAGCAGCTTTACAAAATTCTAAAAAAGGTGGTTGTAGTCACTATCAATTACCAACATATCAATTTATAGAATCATCAAAAGCAAAGAGTGAAAAGGTAATAGAATTTACTTTATTAAATCAATCAGTAACTAATAAGGACTTTATAATTATAAATGGTGATTTTAATTTCTATTCAATTAGTGCGCCTTTATCAGATTACGGTGTAAAAAATAGGATAGCTAACTCTAAATATAATTTTATTTGGGCAAAGTTAGAATGTGATGGTAAATATTGGAATGGTTCAGCGTGGGCAAATAGTGATACAATGTTTAGATTACCTGTTACTAATTCTAGTGTTAGTAGTAGTTCTATAGTTAAAAATATAGGATTTAAAGATAATCTTACTAGTACAGGGTACGGAATGAAAATACCTGTAAGTGATAAAGGTGTTACAAACACAGATATTAAATTAACGCTTTATAGAATATTTGGATTAGATTATTACTCAGAAACGGAATTAACGGTATTAAAGAACTTTGAATTTAATATTATTTCACCTGTTACTGATGTATTTAGTTCTAATAAATCTAATACTGAATATTCCAACATTATTAATAATTCCGCTATTGAAGAGTATAATGATATATCCTTAAATATCACTACCTACAATAATAAAGATAGTGACTATAGTACAGTATATTGCTGTGAGAGTTATTATGTAGAAAGCATTACACCAATTTACAGGTTAGCTAGATATGTTAATACTTCAACGGGAAATTTATGTAGTGCAGAGGAACATATTATTAATAATATTACTACACAGTACCAATTACCAAATACTATTTTAGATATTTCTGTAAAAGCAAATGAAGGGTATAAACCATATTCTTTAGTAACTTATAAACACTTTGATAATTCACTATTTGTAGTGGATGGTATGAGTATAGATTACGCTAGTAATATAAACACTCTTCACCTTGTAGAAAAATTAACTAGTAATAAGAGCAACAGTCTACAGAAAAGAAGTAAAAAGAGAGATTACCAAAGAAACGGAGATATTATAAATAATGCACAGGGTGTAAAAAAGGATGATAAGATAATAAGTTATCCTTATGTTACAGGTGGCGGTGATTTATACAGAAATGGTAACACTGTAGAGTTAAAAGGTGTTGGTAATACTTTAATAGATTGGGATAATCCATTAATATTAGATAGTGATGATATAGTAAGACAGGCTTATATGAGATTTATTATTAATGATAAAGGTGAGCTAGTATATTATTATCCCTCTTTATTATCACCTACAGCAAGCATTAATAGTAATGGGGAATTACTAGTAAACTCATAAAGATTTAATAATAATTTTAATAAACAAATATATATGGGACAAATTAATTTAGGGCGCGTAGTGCCTAACTATATAGGAGAGTGGAACAGTACAAGGGAATATAATAATTTAGATGTAGTAAGTCATAGCGGTAGTTCTTATATATGTAAAAGAACAAACAAAAATAGCGCACCCTCTGCTACTAATTCAAATTGGGTATTATTAGCACAGGGGTACGGAACTAATTTAAATGATAGTTCTATTACTACAAGTAAAATAGCAGATGGTGCTATAACAAAAGCAAAAATAGCAGATGGAGCTGTAGATGAATCTAAATTAAGTACAACAGTTAATAATAGATTAAATACTCTAGAAACTAACTTTAACGGTGCTTATGATGATATAACAGAAATAGAAGCAACATTAAACCCTATACCGTCAAAAGTTACACAATTAGAAGCTAACCAAGGTGGATTAAATAGGGAGTTAATGCTAATGAAGAACACATTAACACCTATAGAGGAAAAATGCACACAGATACTTTATTTAGGTAGTGATTTAAACGCAGCAGCAGACGCTTATAATATGTGTGCAGATTTTGATGTAGTAACTAATAGTAATGTAAAGATTATTTGTTTTGATACTAAGTACGGAAAAGGCGGTACTATATACCAACAAATAGCAGATAATTACACTACACAATATTTATTTTTTGAAGGTAAAACACGCTCTTCTTATATGAGAACCTTTAACGCTACCACAGGTGAAGCTATACACAGTTGGAAAGAAATA
>JAEIGA010020069.1_pt1 | contig 10184 bp, 7 predicted proteins | sample 9270691 | NCBI WGS metagenome assembly JAEIGA01 (sample SAMN17057246, study PRJNA624740) | gut metagenome | biome: biome; isolation source: fecal sample | host: Bos grunniens | place: China: Xizang | collected 2019
GGCAACATCACATGTATCACAGGAGCAGGATCTGCTATCTACGACAGTGTGAACTATGGTGATGTCATTTCTGTCAATAAAGGCGCGATTGCAGGTATTCTCTGTCTTGTCAATGCAGACGATAATGTTCTGGAGAATGTCGCTAACTATGGCCGTATCATCACAGACCGTGCGGCCAAGTCATATTGCGGAGTGTTCTTCGGACAGTGCAACAAGAAGGCGACAATCACAAATTGTATTGCAGGCGGTGCGTTCGGCACATATAATGGCGGTGATTATCAGATCACTGAACTGACAGAGGAGAATTATTGGGATTATGTGGGTCAGGTAGGTTCAAGCGGTGTGAATGCAACCAAGGAAAACATTAAATTCAAAGCAAGATAAGTTCAGGGTGAAACCTAAGTGAACACCAGAATTTTTCATAACTTTGTAGGAGGCTATGCATGGGCGTAGCCTCCGATTTTTAACTGAACACCTATGAAAAAGACATTACTCCTGATTGCATCTTTGTCGCTCCTGCTGACAATTTTTGCGGGCTGTGGCGAGAAGCATACTCAGCCTGCACCGCAGAATCCGTTGCTGAACGAAGAACTCAATATCCTTTTTATCGGCAACAGTTTTACGATTGACGCTGTGACACACCTTCCCGGACTGCTTTCCGCTGCGGGTATCAAGAAGGTTCATATGATCCATATGTATTATGGCGGCCGTCCGGTTTCTCAATACAACAAGGGCTGGGATACATTCAACGACTATACGATGTACGAGTGCCTGCCGGGCTCGAATGTCTGGACCCAGACGCCGGATATGAATCTTGCCGAGGTTGCATCCAGCAAGGAATGGGATATTGTGACCATCCAGGAACACAGCGGCGATGCGGCGGCATGGACATGGAATACGACTGCGCAGAACAATATCCAGGGACTCATGGATAAGGTCAAGGCTGTGCAGGGTGATAATGTTCCGAAGTTCTATTATATCCTTTCCCAGGCGTATTCCGACATGAACAAGATCGGTAATGCATCAAAGCCGTCGGTTACATGGGCCGATCATACCGGAATGTGGAATGTGGTTTCCGCCTTCGGAAGGAAGGTGATGGAGAATATACCGTTTGACGGTATCATTTCAACAGGTGTGATGCTGGAGAATCTTCGCACATCGGCGATCAATAATTCCATGTATCTGACGCGTGACGGTTTCCATATGGATAAGGGAATCGCCTGCTATGGAGCGTCATGTACAGTGTTTGAAACGATATTCGCCCCGAAATATAATGTGAGGTTGTCAGATAACACTTATACTTATAATGTGTCCGATGCCAACACCACGCCTGTGACTACTTCGAATGCACCAGTTGCCCGTGAGGCGGCAAAATATGCCGTCATGAGTCCATATGTCGTGAAAAAGATGAACTAGAATCAAAGAATCCGGATATTTATTGCTAACTTTGAGGGAATAACCGGATAAAAGATGAGTACTTCAAGTAAATCAATATGGGCAGTTGGCGCTATTATGGCGTTAACTGCCTTTATTTCAATATCTTCGTGGGCTCAGACCTTCCCATCAAAGTGGTCTTTCGGCAATTCCTATGCAGAAAAGATGAATAAGACCTGGGAAGAGAGGGGATTCATAGTCGCCACTGTGACCGGAGAAGGTATAATGATGGCGGAAGACAAGTCAGGAAATCCTGTTTCCGGTTGTAAGGTGATAAAGGGCCGCCCGGCCATCCTTTCGGCAAAGGCAGGGGATTGTTTTACATTCCTGGTGCCGGTGGAGACAGTGGAAGCCGGTTCGTTCATAGGTTTCGACGCGACATTTACGGCTGATCCCGGAGCGCCGAAGCGTTGGGTTGTTGAGTGGAAAGACGGAGATCAGTGGATCAGAGGAAGAGAATATATCTGCAACGGTCCTGCATTGGGTTCGGATCATAGCTATACGACTGTTCATCAGGTTTTCAAACTGAAGAACAAGATTGATTACTGTTCTGTCAGGGTACGCCTTCGCGCACTTGAAGGCGAGGTCATTCCGCCGATGGAAGGAGTGGAGTCTACCGGTATGGCAATGATGGTCACATCGACCTACATCGGCGCGTATGTAGATAATCTCGGAACAGCCGCACCAAAGGATACTACCAAGGTGTTGTGTGTGGGAAATTCATTCACATATTATCACTCATGTCCGCAGATGCTCAAGCAGCTTGCGTGGAACGAGGGACATTATCTCGACATGTCGGCAAGCCTCAAGGGAGGCCGCACCATGAAGCAGCATCAGACATTGGGCACGACGACCGACCTTCTTGCCGAGGGTGGTTTCGATGTTGTCTTCCTTCAGGATCAGAGCCAGGCCGCAGGAAAGGTCGGTGATGAGAAAAAGAAGAATGCCGGTCTTATCGAGGATCTGAAGGTCTTGGCGGATATGGTCCGGGAGACATCTCCGGAATCACGTCTGGTCTATGAGTGTACATGGGCATATCCGGGCAAGGAACATGGTGGGTTCGGCTCGATAGCGAACTTCGACAGATATGCCGAGAAGGGTGCGCGTATCATGGCGAAGGCTGCAGATATCGACGATGTTTCGCCTATAGGAAAGGCATTCAAATATGTAAGGGAGGAGCATCCGGACATAATGCTCTATCATACAGACGGTCATCATCAGTCGCCGTATGGCTCTTACCTGAAATCATGTGTGAACTACCTTCTTCTTTTCGGGAAACCGTTCGGAGACAGTCCTGCGGATTGCGGACTTGATCCTAAGAAGACGGCGGTGTTGCGCAAGGTAGCGGAAAAGATAATTCTAGATTAACAATTAATAACATCATTATGAGAAAACTTGTTTTTATGGCGCTCGCAGCCCTCGTTGCTGTCGTTTCATGCGCACCAAAGCCTCAGTATGCAAACAGGGCTGAAAAGATCCTTGCTGAGATCAATGATCCTAACTCAGAGTACGTTGTGGTTATCTCTCACCGCGGTGACTGGAGAAACTATCCTGAGAACTCAATTCCGGCTATCGAGTCTATCATCCGCATGGGTGTGGATATGATGGAGCTTGACGTGAAGATGACAAAGGACAGCGTCCTCGTCCTCATGCACGACCAGACAATCAACCGTATGACAAACGGTAAGGGTCTTGTAAGCGACTTCACTTATGATTCACTCAAGACTTTCAAGATGAAGAGAGCTCACAACGTTGCAACAGACTCTGTCAGAGTCCCTACTCTCCGCGAGGCTCTTCTTTGCTGCAAGGACAGAATCCTTGTGAATGTAGACCACGCTTATCCTTACTACAAGGAGATCGTAGAGCTCACAGAGGAACTCGGCGTTACCGGTCAGGTGCTTATGAAAGGCAAGAGCAGCATCGACAAGGTGAACGAGGATATGTCAAAGCATGAGAACAATCTTCTCTACATGCCTATCATCGATATCAACAAGCCGAAGGGCCAGGCTCTCTTCGCTGAGTATGTTGAGAGAGGTGTCGCTCCTATGGCATTCGAGGTGTGCTGGCAGAAACCAGGCGAGGAAATGGACAACTGCGTGGCTGAAATCCACAAGATGGGATCGAAGCTTTGGGTCAACACATTCTGGCCTTCAGTATGCGGTGGCTTCGGTAACGATGACGACGCAGCTCTTGAGGTTGCTGATCCTGCAGAGGTCTACGGTCAGTATATCGAGATGGGTGCTACCATGATTCAGACAGACCGTCCTGAGCTTCTTATCAAGTATCTCAGATCAATCGGAAGACACGACTAGAACCAATCGGAATGAAAAGAATACTATTGACAGTATTGGCGTCTCTCATCCTTTGCTCTCCATCCTTCGGATGGGGACGCGAAGGTCATGAGACCATCGCAAAGATTGCTGAAAACAATCTGAAACCGTCTGCAAAGAAAAAGATCGAGAAATGCCTCGGCGATCATTCGATCGTGTATTTCGCAAAGTGGATGGATGATTATCGTCACACTCCGGAATATGCCTTTACATCAGTGTGGCATGTGGCAAGTGTGGACAAGAACCTGAAGTATGTTCCGAATGAGAAGGATGGGGATGCCCTCACCGGTCTGAATCAGGCAGTGGAGGCTCTTCAGAATTGGAAGGAACTGTCGGATTCCGCTGTTGCAGTCAATCTTAAATATATAATTCACCTCGTCGGTGACATGCATTGTCCTGCACATGTCTATTACCAGGGTAGGAATCAGAACTTCAAAGTCAAATTCGGTGGCGGTTATGTAAAGCCTGTACTTGAGACAAAGGTTCATTCAGTGTGGGATCAGTATGCCATTCAGGCTACTCGTATCATGTCCGTAAGTGAATATGCACAGGAGCTCGATAGAAAGAGTGCTAAAGAGAAGAAAGCAATGGTGGCTGGTACGCCGGTGGATTGGTTGGAAGATAATGCTCAGCGTTGCCTTTTCCAGTTTGACCTCGCTCATCCGGGAGACACCCTTGCTCAGGATTTCGTAAATGAGGCGATGCCTTATCTGGAGACACAGATGCTTTACGCCGGTCTCCGTCTGGCTGCCCTTTTGAACAGTCTTTTCTAAAACTTGCTGAAGTACAAAAATTTAGGTAACTTCGCGCTCCTAAATTGAAACTCAATTAATAACAACAAATGTCAAAGTTTACTAATTTTTTAAAGATGAGCGGTCCTTCTGAAAAGAAGGTCCCTGCAGAAAAGCAGGACAAGGTCTACAAGTCACTGAGATTTCAGACTTTCGTTGCAGGAACAATCGGCTATAGCCTTTATTATGTCTGCCGTACAGGTCTGAACGTTGTGAAAGGACCTATCATTGAGGAGGGTTTCCTTACAGCTACTCAGCTCGGTGCGATCAGTTCATGTCTTCTTTATGCTTATGCAGCAGGTAAGTTCGTGAACGGTATGCTCGCTGACCGCAGCAACATCAAGAGATTCATGGCCCTTGGTCTTCTCGTGTCTGCATTTGCAAACCTCGTTTTCGGTCTTACAGGTCTTTGGAACACTGCGGTAGGTGCAGCCAGCTCAGGCCTTGTGCTTTTCCTTAGCTTCCTTTGGACTCTTAACGGATGGGCACAGTCAATGGGTACAGCACCAGCCGTAATCGGTCTCTCAAGATGGTATCCTCTAAGTATACGAGGAACGTATTATGGATTCTTCAGCTCGAGTCACAATATCGGTGAGGGACTGTCATTCCTGTTCTGCGGACTTCTTGTAGGTCTTGCTGGATGGCAGTACGGTTTCGTAGGTTCTGCTGTAGCGGGAATCGTAGGTGTGGTCGTCATTCTCTTCTTCCTTCACGATAATCCTGAGAGCAAGGGTTTGCCACAAGTTGAGATCCTTACAGGTGAGAAGACTAAGGAGCAGCTTGAAGCAGAGGCTGCTCAGAAGAGCGCTGAGGCCAAGGTTGACAAGTCTGCAGAGACTAAGGCAATGCAAAAATCAGTATTCAAGAACCCAGGTGTATGGTTTCTCGCATTGGCAAGTGGTTTCATGTATGTAGCTCGTTATGCCGTTAACGGTTGGGGTACACTTGTACTCGAGGGCAAGGGCTTCTCGACAGCAGAGGCGGCAACGATCATCTCTATAAATGCATGGTGCGGAATTTTCGGTACTGTCCTTTCCGGTTTCCTTTCCGACAAGCTCTTCAAGGGTGACAGACAGCTTCCGGCATTGGTGGCAGGTATCCTTCATGTGATTTCTATCGTGATCTTCCTCTATGGTGGCGACAGCGTCGCAATCAATGTGGTCGCAATGGTAATCAGAGGTCTTGCTATCGGAGTACTCATCTGCTTCCTTGGCGGTCTTATGGCAGTGGATATCGTACCACGTAATGCTTCCGGTACAGCACTTGGCGTCGTAGGTCTCGTCAGCTACATTTTCGCTTCTACACAGGATATCGTCAGTGGTGTCCTTATCGACAAGGGTACATCAATCGTAGATGGTGTTAAGGTTATCGACTTCGGTCCTGTAGGTTACCTCTGGATCGCTTCGGCAACTATCTCATTGATTCTCCCATTGTTCATCAAGAAGAGAAAGCAGCAGGAGGCTTAATTGCAGGTGCTGCGTATAAATAACAAGGGCGGTTCAGAATTCTGAGCCGCCCTTGCTATATTATATAAGGTATATCTTAGATGTTTCCTTTCTCGATATCCTTGAAGTAACGGTAAGTGTTTACCTTGAGTTCACCGACTGCGAGCTCGTCTGCTACGATGATACCGTGTGGGTGAGCCTGGAGTGCGGAAAGTGTGCAAGCCTGTGAGTATGCACCCTCGATTGCAGCCTTGAGAGCGTTTGCCTTCTTGTGACCGAATGCGAGAACGAGAACCTCCTTGGCGTCCATAACTGTACCTACGCCTACTGTAAGAGCTGTAGTAGGAACCTTGCTGATGTCACCGTCGAAGAAACGTGAGTTAACGAGGATTGTATCGTAAGTAAGGCTCTTTACGCGTGTGCGTGAAACGAGTGATGAGAATGGCTCGTTGAATGCGAGGTGACCGTCCTCACCTACACCACCCATGAAGAGGTCGATACCGCCTGCAGCAACAATCTTAGCCTCGTATGCAGCGCACTCGGCAGCGAGGTCCTCTGCGTTACCGTTGAGGATGTTGATGTTCTCCTTCGGAACGTCTACGTGATCGAAGAAGTTTCTTGCCATGAATGAGTGGTAGCTCTCCGGGTGCTCCTCAGGAAGGCCTACATACTCGTCCATGTTGAAAGTGATGACGTTCTTGAATGAAACCTCACCAGCCTTGTACATGCGGATAAGCTCCTGGTAAGTTGCAACCGGTGTGCCTCCTGTAGGGAGACCGAGTACGAATGGCTTGTCTGTTACAGCGGCCTTAGCCTTGATTCTTGATACGATGTAGCGCGCAGCCCATACTGAGCCCTTTGCGCTGTTCTCATTGATAATAACTCTCATATTTTATAGTTTAAATTAGAATAATCTTACAAATACTTCCATAGCCTGGTATTCTGCCATTCCCAGTTCATTGTACAGACGTGCGGTGTTCTGGGTTCTCTCCTCGGCCCTCTGCCAGAATTCGCGTGGGTCGTCGCCAGGGAACGGTACGATGTCCTTCTGCGAGAGATGACGGTAGATCGCGTGTCTCTTCTTGATCACCTCCTCGGGACTGAGTGGGACAGCCATGTCTACCTTTCCGATCTCCCATTCCATCCAGGCGCCTCTGTAAAGCCATACGTGACATTCCTTGAGCCACTCGGCGCCTTCCATCTGCCTTATGGCTTCGAGAACGGCCTCTGTGCAGACACGGTGTGTTCCGTGCGGGTCTGCAAGATCACCTGCGAGGTAGATCTGATGTGGCTTGATTTTCTGGAGAAGTTCGATAATTATATCTATGTCGGCCTGGGTGCGCTCGCCCTTCTTGATGCCTCCGGTTTCATAGAACGGAAGGTTGAGGAAGTGGCAGTTGGTCTTGTCGTTGAGTCCGAATGAACGTACTGCGGCTTTAGCTTCAGCGCGACGTATAGAACCCTTCAGGTTGAGGAGCTCTCTTGGTTCCGGCTGACCTGGCTTCTTGGAGGCTATGAGTTCCTTGACTTCGTCGAATCGGTCACCGAATCCGAGTTCGCGTGCTGCATCCATGTGCTGGAGGACTACATCATCGTGAACGGCGACATTGCCGGAAGTCTGGTATGCGACGTGAACGTCGTGTCCCTGCTCCGCGAGGCGGATGAATGTACCTCCCATCGAGATGACATCGTCGTCAGGATGCGGAGAGAAAATTACAACTCTCTTTGGATATGGAGTCGAAGGCACCGGTCTGGTGCTGTCATCTGCGTCAGGCTTTCCGCCCGGCCATCCTGAGATTGTATGCTGGAGTTCGTTGAATACGCTGATATTGATCTTGTCGTATGGTCCATGAAGTGCGAGGAGCTCTCCGAGGCCATAATTGAGGTAATCGCTCTGATTAAGCTTGAGGATAGGTTTCTGTACCTGCCCGCAAAGCCATACGATTGCCTTGCGGATGAATTTAGGCGTCCAGTTACAAGGGCCGATGAGCCATGGTGCGACGTTTCTGGTGAGCTGGCCCGCAGAGTTCTCCTCTACATAGATTGAAATCTTTCTATGTTTCTGAAGCAGCGAAGCCGGGCATGATGGGTCTTCCTTGCCTTCTGAAATCTGTTTTACCGCCTGCGCCTTGTCCTCTGTCCATGCCATCAGGCAGATTTCCTTGGCGCTGAGCATTGTTGAAATGCCGAGAGCGATTGCAGTTCTCGGGGTGATCTCCATCTTTCCTCCGAAATTCTTTGCCTGTCTCTTCTGGGAAGCATAAGGTAGGAGAACGGTTCTGGTTCTGCTGAACTCCGAACATCCGTTCTCATTGAAGCCGATCTGTCCCTTTTCGCCTACTCCCATGACCAGGAGGTCAAGTCCTGTGGCCTTCGCATTGTATCTTTCACAGAACTCTGATACGTATGATCCGTCGTAATGCTCTGTGAGCTTTGGTACGAATACGTTTTCCGGCTTGATGTCCACGTTGGCAACGAGTTCTGAGTAGAGCCTGCGGTTGCGGCTCTGGCTGTCTGCCGGTGCAGGGTAGAATTCGTCGGTGCTGTAGATTTCTACATTCTTGAACGATACGTCTCCTGACTTGTATTTCTTCACGAGTTCCTTGAAAAGGAGAAGTGGAGTCGATCCTGTAGAGAGACCGAGGCGGAATACGCCGTTGTTTGCATTGATTGCCTCAACGATTTTATCGGCCAATCTTTCGCTTGCAATGCCCTCGTCTCCGTAGATATGAGCCGGGATTCTTTCGTAGGTGTGCTTGACACCATTCGGAAGGCCGTTCACGAGAAGGCCGCCATCCTTGGGCAAAGTGAATTTATTCATCTGAATGCAAGTGTTTTAAAAATCATACAAATATATGAAATATTCTATATCTTCAGTCATAGTAAGCGGACTTATCTTATGAATATAAGATCATAGATTGTCGCTATTGCTCTGATTCTCTCTTTACAGATGCTGAAACCGGAGTCTGACCGGCCGAGAGGAGTCCAAATATTGCGCCTGACTGATGTCGTCTCCTTGGGACTGGAAGAAGGGAAAGAGACTGCCGTAACTACATATTAGTAAGAATAATCTGAAGGAATCTTAAAATTCTTAATCGTTTTCCATTGCTTTTGTTGAAAAATTAAAATAAATTTGTCGGACTCCTTTAGGAATTACAACAACTAAATTAATAACACGTTATGAATTACCTATTCTATCTTGTGCCGGCGGCAGCAGTGATAGCTCTGTTGTTTGCCTACATTTTCTTCCGTCAGATGATGAAGGAAAGCGAGGGTACTGTGACTATGAAGCAGATTGCACAGTATGTGAGAGAGGGAGCTATGGCCTATTTGAAGCAGCAGTACAAAGTCGTTACCATTGTGTTCGTTGTGCTCGCTGCTCTTTTTACATTATTGGCTATCCTCGGCGTTCAGAACAGCTGGGTTCCGTTCGCATTCCTCACCGGTGGTTTCTTCTCAGGCCTTGCAGGCTTCGTGGGTATGAAGACCGCGACTTACGCTTCTGCGCGTACAGCAAATGCAGCACAGAGATCTCTCAATTCTGGTCTTAAGGTTGCTTTCCGAAGCGGTGCCGTGATGGGTCTTACAGTTGTCGGACTCGGTCTTCTCGACATTGCAATCTGGTGGATCATCCTCAATGCATTCGTTGACATCGAAGGCACTCAGAAACTCGTATTCATCACAACCACAATGCTTACATTCGGTATGGGTGCCTCGACTCAGGCTCTCTTTGCACGTGTAGGCGGCGGTATCTATACAAAGGCGGCTGACGTTGGAGCTGACCTCGTAGGTAAGGTTGAGGCTGGTATTCCTGAGGACGACCCTCGTAACCCTGCTACAATCGCAGATAACGTAGGTGACAATGTCGGTGACGTTGCAGGTATGGGTGCTGACCTTTATGAGTCATACTGCGGTTCTATCCTCGCTACAATGGCCCTTGGTGCTGCGGCATTCTCAGGTGTCGGCGTTGACGCTCAGATGAAGGCAATCCTTGCTCCGATGACAATTGCGGCTATCGGCGTTGCGCTTTCAATCCTCGGTATCTATGTGGTACGTACAAAGGAAGGCGCGGGAATGGATGAGCTTCTCAAGTCTCTCGGCCGTGGTACAAACCTCAGCTCGGCTCTTATCGCAGTGGTTACATTCGGTATCATGTACCTCCTCGGTATGGAGAACTGGTGGCA
>JAEIGA010020070.1_pt1 | contig 10184 bp, 7 predicted proteins | sample 9270691 | NCBI WGS metagenome assembly JAEIGA01 (sample SAMN17057246, study PRJNA624740) | gut metagenome | biome: biome; isolation source: fecal sample | host: Bos grunniens | place: China: Xizang | collected 2019
ATACTGCGGCAATGAACTCTTCTGCTGTGAGGCCGTTGAGGTCTTTTACCACGCGGTTGTAGTCGATGATGGTGAGCTGCGATTCGGGGAAGCACACTGCCATGAAGTAGTTGTACTCCTCGTCGCCGCGGTGGTTGGGGTTGTTGTCTGCCTTCTCCTTGCCTACGAGGGCTGCCGCTGCCGAGCGGTGGTGACCATCGGCGATGTAGAGGGCGGGCATTTTTGCAAATTCTGCTGTGATGGTGGCGATGTCCTCGTCCTTGTCGACTATCCAAAATTGGTGGCCGAAGCCGTCGAGTGCTGCTACGAATGAGTATACAGGCTCGGCTGTGATGTATGAGGCAATGATTGCATTAAGCTTGTCGTTGTCGGGGTAGGCGAGGAACACAGGCTCGATGTTGGCGTTGTTCACGCGAACATGTTTCATGCGGTCTTCTTCCTTGTCGCGACGTGTAAGTTCGTGCTTTTTGATGGTGCCGTCCATGTAGTCGTTGACGTATGTGCAGACTACAAGACCGTACTGTGTCTTGCCGTTCATTGTCTGGGCATAGATGTAGTACTGCTCTTTTTCATCCTGTACCAGCCAGCCGTTGTTTTTGAACTTTGCAAAGTTCTCGGCAGCCTTCTCGTATACCTCGGGAGAGTGTTCGTCGGTTCCTATGGGGAAGTCAATCTCGGGACGGATGATGTGGTAGAGAGATTTCTCGTTGTCGCCAGCTTCGGCGCGTGCCTCGTCCGAGTTAAGCACGTCGTAGGGGCGGCTCTGCACCTCTTCGACAATTGCCTGCGGGGGACGATATCCTTTGAATGGTTTTATTATTGCCATATTCTCTCCTTTCTTATTTGTTCAGACGGAAACGCTCGCAACCCTCTTCGAAGAATGCTACAATCTGTTTTGCTGCCGCAATGCCGGCATTGATGTTTGCCTCGGCTGTCTGTGCGCCCATCTTTTTGGGTGTTGCAAAGTAACGGCCTTCGAATTTGGCAAACTCCTCGGCTGCTACGGGTGCAATGTCTGTTGCGTACTTGAAGTCGGGACGCTCGTTCATCACCTCAATAAGCTCTGCCTCGTTGATAACCTCCTTACGTGCAGTGTTGATGAGGAACGCGGGCTTGGGCATGTTTGAAACGAGTGCCTTGTTGATTGACTGCTTGGTCTCTGCTGTTGCAGGGAGGTGCAGCGATACTACGTCGGAGCAGCTGTAAAGCTCGGCAGGTGTTTCGCACCATTTGCAACCTGCCTCTTCAACTGCCTCTTTTGTTACGAATGCGTCGTAAACTGCTACGTTCATTCCGAATCCTTTGGCAATGCGTGCCACGTTGCGACCTACGTTACCAAATGCGTGGATACCGATTGTGCGGCCTTTGAGCTCGCAGCCGGCTGTGCCGTTGAACATGCCGCGTGCCATGAATACCAACATACCGAATACAAGTTCAGCTACTGCGTTGGCGTTCTGTCCGGGAGTGTTCATTACGCATACTCCGTTAGCTGTTGCTGCTGCAAGGTCTACGTTGTCGTAGCCTGCACCTGCACGAACCACAATTTTCAGATTCTTTGCTGCTTCCATAACTTCTGCATCGACAATGTCGCTGCGGATGATGATGGCGTCAACGTCGGCAACTGCTGCAAGGAGCTCCTGCTTTGATGTATATTTTTCGAGCAGCACAAGTTCGTAACCTGCTGCGTCTGTAACTTCGCGTATTCCTTTAATGGCAACGGGAGCAAAAGGCTTTTCCGTTGCGACCAATACCTTTTTCATATTATTATATATTGTCAGGTGTTTCTTATTAATGATTTCTTTCGAACTCTTTCATGCAGTTGACAAGTGCCTCAACTGCTTCGAGGGGCAGTGCGTTGTAGCATGATGCGCGGAAACCGCCGATTGAACGGTGCCCCTTGATACCTACCATGCCGCGTGATGTTGCAAATGCCATGAACTCTGATTCCAGCTCTTTGTACTCGTCGCTCATTACAAAGTCGATGTTCATGTATGAACGGTCCTCAACATCTGCTGTACCGCGGAACATCTTGTTGCGGTCGATCTCGCCGTAGAGCATTTCGGCGCGAGCTGCTGCACGACGCTGCATTTCGGGTACACCGCCCTGAGATTTAATCCAACGGAGTGTGCAGAGTGCCGAGTAGATGGGAAGCACGGGGGGAGTGTTGAACATTGAGTCGTTGGCAATGTGTGTGCGGTAGTCGAGCATTGTGGGGATGGTGCGTGAGATTTTACCCAGTGCATCGTCTTTCACAATTACGAATGATACGCCTGAGGGGGCAAGGTTCTTCTGTGCTCCACCGTAGATGCAGGCGTACTTGCTTACGTCAACGGGACGTGAGAAGATGTCTGATGACATGTCGGCGATGAGGGGAATGGGAGAATCAATGTCCTTGCGTATCTCTGTACCGTAGATGGTGTTGTTTGTGGTGATGTGGAAATAGTCGGCATCTGTGGGGATTACGTAGTTCTTGGGAACGTAGCAATAGTTTCTGTCCTTTGATGACGCAATTTCGGCAACCTCACCGAAGAGCTTAGCCTCTTTCATGGCTTTGTTTGCCCATGTACCGGTGTTCAGATATACTGCCTTCTTCTCGAGGAAGTTGAAGGGTATCATGCAGAACTCAAGACTTGCACCGCCACCGAGGAATATTACTGAGTATCCTTCGGGAATGTCGAGCAACTCTTTGAAGAGTGATACTGCTTCGGGAATTACGGGCTCGAAATCTTTTGAACGGTGACTGATTTCCAATATTGAGAGGCCAATGCCATTAAAATCGTTGACTGCCTGAGCTGTTTGCTCAATTACTTCGCGCGGCAAAATAGAGGGGCCGGCATTAAAATTGTATTTTTTCATATCTGTGTATGTTAAATTCTATTAAATAATCTATTTTTTTAGTTAAGGTCGCAAAGGTATTTAAACTTTTTGAAAAAACAAAAATTTAATACATTTCTTGCTGTTTTATGCTTTTATTTCTTCGATAATGGTTTTTAGTCCTTTGATTTTCTCACCCGAAACAGCCGAAAGTATCGAACGTAGCTTGCTGTTTTGTATTGCTACATAGGCATAACGGTCGTAAACGACTATTGTTCCAAGGTCGTCGGGCTTTGCACCGCCTTTTTTCATGAAAAATCCTGCAATGTCGCCACGGCTTATCTTGTCGCGCTTGCCTTTTCCTATGTAGACAACTTTGCGGGTAGGCTTTGCCGGCATCGGGATTGATACGGCGAGATTGAACCCCTGTATATCCTCGGGGGTGTATTCGGGCATCTCTCCGCCGTCGATGCGCAGCATGTAGACGGCACCTTCGGCGCTCCAGCGTGCTGTGCGTCCGTTGCGGTGGGTGAATGCCTCCTGATTTACGGGACGCTGGTAGTGGACAACGTGGCGAACGTCGGGAATGTCGAGTCCGCGCGATGCAAGGTCTGTGCAGACAAGCACTGTCGAACAGCCGCTCTTGAACTTGTACAGAGCAAGTTCGCGCTGTTTCTGCTCCAGTCCACCGTGGTAGGCTGTGACGGAAATTCCGCTCTTTTTCAAGTGGCGGTAGACCTCTTCGACCATTTCGCGAAAGTTGCAGAACACTATGGCCTGTTCGCCACGCATCAGGCAGAGCAGCGAAGCAAGTGCGTGCAGACGCTCTTTCTGGGTGGTGTTTACCACGTAGAAAGCTGTGCGTTCCTGGGGCTTGTCTGCCGTATCCGTAAAATCGAGTCGTGTGGCTGTGCCGCTTGGCAGGAAGCGTGATAATTCGTCGGAGTCGGTGGCCGACAGCAGGAATCTGCGTGCCTTTTGGGGCAGTTGGGCAAGCAGTTGCTCCATCTCCTCTTTGAAACCCAGTTCCAGTGCCTTGTCAAATTCGTCGAGGATGATGACTTTTACATTCTTTATATCTATGGTTCCGCGCGAAAGATGGTCGTTCAATCTTCCGGGGGTTGCAATCACCAGTGAAGGCACTCCTCCTTTTATAAGTGACAGCTCTTCGTTTACCGAGCGTCCGCCATGCAGACAGACGGCTTTCAGTCCGCTGTTCATCATCTTCCATACGTCGGCAACCTGACGGGCAAGCTCGCGTGTGGGCAGCACTGCCACTGCACCGATGCCATGCTCGTTGCTTTTCAGGGTTTCAAGCAGCGGCAGCAGGAATGCAAGTGTCTTACCGGTGCCGGTAGGTGACAACACTACCATGTCACCGCCTTCGCGGAATGCTTGCAGGGCCTTCTGCTGCATGTCGTTAAGCTTGTCGATGCCCATGGCATCGAGTGCCGAACGCTGTTCGGAGGTTATATTTACTTTTTCAATCATAATATTTTCGAAAATGAAGCCGCAAAGTTACTATATTCTTTTAATATAGAAAAAGTTTGTCATGCAGAATATCGCAGGTGTGACAATTAACTGACAAATTGGCGCAAACATTTGAAATAAATGACTAATTTTGCCAAAATTTACCACTAAAACCATATTGGCAAACTATTTGTTGGCTATTCAGTATAAAAATATAGGTATATTATGAGCAAAGAAAAAAAATACAACGAGAGCGAAGAAACAATCGATAACAACATCCAGGCAGAGGAGTCTGCAATGGAGAATGAGAATGTTGTAGGCGAGGAGGCACTTGACGAAAAGAGTGAACTAGAAAACAAACTTGTCGAGGCTGCCGAGAAAATTGCAACCCTCGAGGACAAGTATCTTCGTCAGGTTGCTGAGTTTGACAACTATCGCAAACGTACCATGAAGGAGAAGGCCGAACTTATCAAGAATGGTGGTGAACGTACGATAGAGTCTATTCTTCCTGTTCTCGATGACTTTGAGCGTGCGCTCAACACAATGGAGAAAAATGAAAATGCTGCCGAAATTCGCACCGGTGTTGAACTTATCTATACTAAATTTGTGAACATTCTCAAACAGAATGGTTTGCAGAAGATAGAAACAGAAGGCGCTGATTTCGACACAGACTTCCACGAGGCAATAGCAATGGTGCCTACTCCCGATGCTTCACTCAAGGGCAAGGTGCTCGATTGCATACAAACAGGATATATCTTAAACGACAAAGTAATACGTCACGCTAAGGTTGCGGTTGGCGAATAAATGAAATATGGCAAAAAGAGACTACTACGAAGTGCTTGGCGTGGAGAAAGGCGCCACAGCCGATGCAATTAAAAAAGCATATCGTAAAAAGGCAATTCAATATCATCCCGACAAGCAGCACGACAAGACTGATGCTGAGAAAAAGGAGGCGGAAGAGAAGTTCAAAGAGGCTGCCGAGGCTTACAGCGTCCTCAGCGACCCTGACAAGAAGGCACGTTACGACCAGTTTGGTCACGCAGGAATGGGTGGTGCTGCCGGTGGTGGCGGATACAGCGACTTTGGCGACTTCGACCTTAACGACATTTTCAGCAGTGTGTTTGGTCAGGGCTTTGGCGGATTCGGAGGCTTCGGCGGATTTGGTGGCGGCGGTGGTCGTACACAGCAGACACGCTACCGTGGAAGCGACCTGCGCGTGAAGGTGAAACTCAACCTGCAGGAGATTTCTACCGGCGTTACCAAGAAATTCAAACTTAAGAAGTATGTTGCTTGTACACATTGCAACGGCAGTGGTGCCGAGGGCAATGCAACAGAGACATGTCCCGAATGTAAGGGTACAGGTCGTGTGATACGCACCCAGCAGAGTTTTCTGGGTATGATGCGTACCGAGGCGGCTTGTCCCAACTGTGGTGGCGAGGGTAAGATTATCAAAAACAAATGTCCCCACTGTCACGGCGATGGCATTGTAATGGGCGAAGAGGTTGTTGAGGTTAATATCCCCGCAGGTGTAATGGAGGGTATACAGCTCTCTATGCGTGGCAAGGGAAATGCCGGCAAACGCAACGGTGTGAATGGTGACCTTCTTATATATGTAGAAGAGGAGAAGCATCCTCAGCTTATACGCGACGAAAATGACCTTGTATATAATCTGTTGCTCGATATCCCCACAGCTACGCTTGGTGGAGTAGCAGAGATTCCTACAATCGACGGAGCGGCACGTGTGAATATTGACGCAGGAACACAGCCCGGTAAGGTGTTGCGTTTGCGTGGCAAGGGTCTGCCTTCGTTCAATGGCTATGGTCGCGGCGATATTGTGGTGAATGTGAGCATTTATATACCCGAAACTCTTTCCAAAGAGGAGAAGAAGAGTATGGAGGCGTTTAAGGACTCTGAGAACTTTAAGCCTACAACAAGCATTAAGGAACAGATATTCCGTCGCTTCAAGAAATTGTTTGACTAAACTGATATTATGACATACGACGAAACTGTCAATTATCTATACAACTGCGCTCCGCCTTTCCAACAAGTAGGCGGAGCTGCTTATAAAGAGGGACTTGCGAATAGCATTGCCCTCGACAACCATCTGGGTAATCCTCACCGAAAGTTTCGCACCATTCATGTGGCCGGAACAAATGGCAAGGGTTCATGCTCGCACACTCTTGCATCTGTTATGCAGGCTGCCGGTTATAAGGTGGGGCTTTATACGTCGCCGCATCTTATCGACTTCCGCGAAAGAATACGTGTGAATGGCAAGCCTGCCGAAAAGGAGTTTGTCGTTCGTTTCGTCGAAAAGGAAAAGGGCTTTTTCGAGCCTCTCAATCCATCGTTTTTCGAACTTACCACTGCAATGGCATTTACATATTTTGCCGAGCGGCAGGTGGATGTTGCAATCGTCGAAGTGGGGTTGGGCGGACGACTCGATTGTACAAATATCATTACTCCCGACCTCTGCATCATAACAAATATAAGCCCCGACCATGTGCAGTTCCTCGGTGACACCCTTGCGCAGATTGCAGGGGAGAAGGCTGGTATCATTAAACCCGGTGTCCCGGTTGTCATAGGCGAAACGACTCCTGAAACAAAGGAGGTCTTTCTTGCCAAGGCTGCCGAGGAGGAGTCGCCTGTTATTTTTGCCGAGAATGAAAGGGTGGTGATGGATGCTGTTGCCGAAAAGGATGGCTATACATACGAAACTACATATTTCGGCACGTTGCATGGCGAACTGGGTGGCGACTATCAGCAGAAAAATACAAATACCATTCTCGCGGCTCTTCTGCAACTTATTGGAATAGGCTATAATATAAGCGAAGAGGATATAAAGAAGGGATTCGCTTCTGTTTGTTCTGCTACCGGACTTATGGGCCGCTGGCAGAAGATTGCCGATACTCCAGTGACGGTTTGCGACGCAGGGCACAATATCGGTGGAATTTCGTATATTGTCAATCAGCTTAAAAGACAGGAATATGCTACCCTGCGAATAGTATGGGGAATGGTTGCCGACAAGGACATTGATGCAGTGCTTGCAATGATGCCCAAAGATGCACGTTACTATTTTACACAGGCAAGCATAAAACGTGCGCTGCCTGCCTGTGATATGCAAACGAAAGCCTCTCAATTCGGATTGCAGGGTGGTGCGTATGCCTCTGTCGGCGATGCGTTGAGTGCAGCACGAGCCGAGGCTTCTGCCGATGACTTCATATTTGTGGGAGGAAGCTGTTTTATTGTGGCAGACCTCTTGAGTGCAATCGCGCAGGAACAGTGAACGTAAATTGCTTTTCGGTGGCATTACTTATAGCAGGCAATGCTCACTGAATTAAATAAATAAAGAGAAAATAGGGACGGTCAACCGGACCCTATTTTTTTGTTAAATAAAAATGCTCTGATGCGCAGCTTTGCCAACAAGTCAAATTAAGCGCAAAAAACATTGCTCTTTATTTTGTTAAAACATATATTTTTATTTTATTTGCAACAAAGTTGCGAATTTAGGTTGCGTGTAGTGCTGTCACAACTATGGTGGCGGTGCGTTTGCGCTCTGTTTTCGCAATTAGAGAATTAATATTAACGCAATATAATCTAAACAGTTTCTAAGAATATGGGCTGCTGTAAAAGAAATTTGTCGGGCCTCAAGGCTGCCGACTTTAAAAAGAGCATAAAAGGCAAAAAAGTCGCTCTTTACACACTGAAGAACAGTCAGGGTTGCGAAGTTGCAATTACCAACTATGGTGGTGCAATCCTCAGCATTATGGTTCCCGACAAGAATGGCAACTTTGCCAATGTTATTCAGGCACACGACAGTATCGAGAATCATTTGAACAACAATCCCGAACCCTTCCTCAGCACATTGGTTGGTCGCTACGGCAATCGCATTTGCAAAGGTAAGTTTAGCATCGACGGACAGGAGTATCAGCTTGCCATCAACAATGGCCCCAACCATCTTCACGGTGGTCCCACAGGCTACCATGCACGTGTTTGGGATGCAGAGAAGATTGACGATCAGACATTGAAACTCAACTATCTTTCTCCCGATGGCGAAGAGGGCTTCCCCGGTAACCTCGACATCACAGTCATCTACACATTTACCGATGAAAATGAGCTGAAAATCGACTACAAGGCAACTACCGACAAAAAGACAATCGTCAACCTTACAAGCCACGGCTTCTTCTCGCTCAGCGGTATTGCCAATCCCACAGCTACCATCGACAATCTCATCTGCGAAATCAACGCGGACAACTATATCCCCATTGACGAAACATCTATCCCCATAGGCGAAATTGCATCTGTAAAAGGTACTCCCTTCGACTTTACAACTCCTATTGAGGTGGGCGCACGCATCGACGCCGATGATCAGCAGATCAAGAATGGTGCAGGATATGACCACTGCTTCGTGCTTAACAAGAAAGAGGCAGGCGAACTCAGTTTCGCAGCCAAGATAACAGAACCTGTAAGCGGCCGTACAATGGAGGTTTATACAACAGAACCCGGTGTTCAGGTTTATACATCAAACTGGCACAGTGGATTTGCAGGCTCACAGGGTGCTACTTTCCCCCGTCGCAGCGCTATCTGCTTCGAGGCACAGCACTATCCCGACAGCCCCAACCGCGACAATTTCCCCAGCACATTGCTGGCTCCCGGTGAGGTCTACACACAGACAACAATCTACAAATTCGGCGTAGCAGAATAATTGAATTATTAATAAATATTTAAATCTTTAAACATTATGGAACAAAAAAAGAAAAATGGAGCTTTCATAGCTATTGCTGCTATGGTGTTCCTGTTTGCCATGATTTCGTTTGTTACAAACATGGCTGCGCCTTTTGGCACAATTTGGAAATTGAAGTATGAGTGGGCAGGTATGGTTGGTAACCTTATGAACTTTGCTGCTTACTTGTTCATGGGTATCCCTGCCGGTATGATGATTACCAAGATTGGTTACAAAAAGACTGCATTGGTTGCTCTTGCTCTTGGTTTCATCGGTGTTGCTGTACAGTACGGCTCAAGCACAATGAACGCTGACGCTATCGGCGCATACGTTGTTTATCTTCTCGGTGCGTTCATCTGCGGTTTCTGCGTTTGTATCCTCAACACTGTAGTTAACCCCATGCTCAACCTTATGGGTGGTGGCGGTAACAAAGGTAACCAGCTCATCCAGATTGGTGGTTCACTCAACTCATTGGCAGCGACACTTACTCCTATGCTCGCAGGTGCAATGATTGGTGAGATTACAAAAGATACAAGCATGGGTGACGTTTCAATGCTTCTTATCATTGCTATGGCTATCTTTGCAGCTTCATTCGTAATCATTTACTTGACAAAGATTGACGAGCCCGAGACAGAAAAATCAAACGTTGTTGAAGGTATCAAAGGCGCTCTTAAGTACAAACACCTTGTATTGGGTATCATCGCTATCTTCTTCTATGTAGGTATCGAGGTAGGTATCCCCGGACAGTTGCTCTTCTACTTGGGTAAGCCCGTTGCCGATGGTGGTGTATTGGGTAGCGTTGCTATCGCAGGTGTTATCGCAGGTTTCTACTGGTTGTTGATGCTCGTAGGTCGTCTTACAAGTGCATTCATCAGCGGCGCAGTAAGCTCTCGCGCACAGCTCACAACTGTTTCTGCAGTGGCTATCGTTCTGTTGGTTGCAGCTATCTTCATGCCCGAGTCATCAAAAGTTACATTGGCAGGTGCTGAAGTTCCCCTCAAAGTTGCTTTGATCGTTGCTTGCGGTCTCTGTACATCTGTAATGTGGGGTGTTGTATTCAACCTTGCAACAGAGGGTCTTGGCAAGTACACAGCATCAGCTTCAGGTCTCTTCATGACCATGGTTGTTGGTGGTGGTATCATGCCTTTCATCCAGAATATTGCCGCTGAAAAAATCGGTG
>JAEIGA010020071.1_pt1 | contig 10184 bp, 11 predicted proteins | sample 9270691 | NCBI WGS metagenome assembly JAEIGA01 (sample SAMN17057246, study PRJNA624740) | gut metagenome | biome: biome; isolation source: fecal sample | host: Bos grunniens | place: China: Xizang | collected 2019
AAGCCTTTGGGGTGAGATTGTTAAGCATCACAGAGACCTCGAAGCCGTTGGTGCTATTGAGAACTTTGATTCTTCTCTGCTCACTGTTACACAAGGAAATTCTAAGAAGTCGGTAGTTGTGAATGACGTTGTTACTGTAACCAACGCTATGGCACAACTTTATATGACTGTAATTATTCAGTAAGGAGGTTAATAGAATATGGCACAAACAATGTCCGCACGTAATGCTCCCTCTTCCAAGATGGCTGAGTGTTACATTACTATTAACGGAAATCGTTATAACTTTATGTCCGCTATTAACGTGGAAGTAAACTTTGAGAAGAACAAGGTTGAAGTTCCCATTCTTGGTCGTATGAACAAGGGACACAAGTCCGCTGGTTCTTCGATTACTGGTAGCGGTGAGTTCCATAAGAACACTTCTATTTGGAATGAAATCGCTTATAAGTTCCAAGAGACTGGTGAAGACATCTACTTCGATATGCAGATCACAAACTATGACCCTACTACTGGTATTGGTAGACAGACCATTATGCTTTATGACTGTAATTTTGATTCTATCACTCTCGCTGCCTTCGATGCAGACAGTGATGATGTTCTTACCGAAAGCCTTGACTTCACCGCAGAGCGTTTTGAGATGCCCGAAAAGTATACTCTTATGGATGGTATACTCTAATAAAAACTGATAAGAGGGTGGCTAATTTAGTCATCCTCTTTTTCAACTCTATCAAAATTTATTAAATGACTAAATTAAAAGTTAAATTGGGAGGATTTAATAATGTCTAATTTTTCTATCTTTATGGCTGGTAATGCAGCCAACACTGAGACTGTAAAGTATGTTGCTTCTAAGAGATTCACCGATAAGGGTGAGCCTGTTGAGTGGGAAATCAAGGCGATTGACTCAGACCTTGACGAAGCAATCCGTAAGGAATGTACCAAGCGTGTGCCTACTGGCAAGCGTGGTCAATATAACCAAGAAACTGACACGGACAAGTACATCGGTAAGATGTGTGTTGCTTGTACCGTTTATCCTAATTTAAATGATGCCGAACTTCAGGACTCCTATGGTGTTAAGGATGGTGTTGCACTTCTGAAGAAGATGCTCCTTCCCGGTGAGTACACCGAATACAAAGCCAAGGTTATGGAAGTTAACGGCTATGATATGAGTATGGAAGAACTGGTGGATAACGCAAAAAACTAATAAATGAGGGTGATAGCGAGTCAAATATGGCTTACTATTGTCTTCACAAATTCCACTGGAAACCTACCATATTGTTAAGTATGTCGAGGGAGGAAAAGGCTTTTGTTATGGCAGCAATCCAAATTCGAGGGGAAGCTGAAAAGGAACAACAAAAGAAAATGAAAGCCAAGAAACCTCGTAAAAGGTAGGTGACATAAATTTGGCAAATAAAATATTAACCGCAAAAGTTAGATTTGATACTAAAAGTGCGGAAGCAAGTCTAACTCGGTTATCTAAGAAAATACAGGCTGTTCAAAACGCAGTCAATAAAACATCGAAAAATAATAACGCACTAAACTCTGCAATTAAAAAAGCAACCACATCTACCAATAAGTTAAATACCGCAGTCCGAAAAGTTGTCACTACCACCAACAAGGTTGTCACTTCTACCAATAAGGTAAATTCGGCAAATGTGAAGGCTACGAAGTCTGCACAACAGATGAATAATACGTATAGAAACGCTAATAAGTCGGCTAACGGATTATTGGGTACTGTGAAAAGAATCGCTGGTGCTTACCTTGGAATACAGACCGCACAAGCGGTAATGGACACTTCTGACTCTATTACTTCTGCCAAGAACCGATTTAATAACTTAGATGGTGGTAGTCCAGAAAAAACTGCTGAATCTATGGATAAGATTTATGCTGCTGCCCAGCGAAGTAGGACTGGTTACGAGGATATGCTGAGTAACGTTTCCAAAACAATGACATTGGCTGGTGACTCGTTCCAAGGTAACATCGACAACGCTATCCGCTTCCAAGAGATAATGGCAAAAGCATATACAGTTGGTGGTGCGAGTGATACCGAAGCAGCAACCTCAATGTACCAGTTAGTACAGGCATTAGGTTCTGGTGTACTCCAAGGCGATGAACTTCGATCTGTGCGTGAGGGCGCACCTTTGGCATATAAAGCAATCGAAAAGTTTGCACAAGGAGTTTATGATACTGATGAGTCATTGAAACAGTTGGCTGCCGATGGAAAAATCACATCGGATATGGTTGTTGCGGCAATTATGGATGCTGACTTCAGCGGAAAGTTAGAAGAGCAGTTTGAAAATACACAAGCAACCTTTGAGCAGACCTTCGCCAAGATTAAGAATATGGCAATGAAGGCGTTTGAGCCAGTCTTAGAAAAAATCAATAAATTACTCAACAGTAAAAAGGGTGAGCGACTAATTGAGGGAATTGGCTATGCTCTGGTTATACTCGGTAACACGCTTTATTGGGTTCTTGATATTTTTGCAACCTTCTTTAACTGGTGTGCCGAAAACTGGGAATGGCTTAAATACATTGTTACTGGAGCAATACTTGTTATTATTGCTTTGTTTGTAAAATGGGCAGCGATAGCAATATGGAACGCATTAGTCAACCTATGGTCGTTCCTTACTCAATACTGGGGTCTACTGCTAATTGTAGCTGGTGTAATGGCTATTCTCTATGTTTATGAGTTGTGGAGACAAGGAACGATTGCTACAACAGAAGCGATTGTTTATTGTTTACTGATAATCTCGGCAATGTTTCTCATCGCTGGAATTATAATGATGTCGATACCATTATTAATTGCTGCAGTTGTTATTGCCGTACTTGCCTTAATACTCACATTTTTCGCTGAGTTTTGTGGTGGCATCAACGTTGGTATTCAAGCCATAGTAAATGCGTGGTTCTGGATGTGTAATCTGGTACTCGGAGCTTGGAACTGGTGCGTTGCACTACTGAAAAATATCGGTTCTGGCATTGCTAATTTCTTCATCGCTTGCTTTAACTGGATTTGTGCCGCCGGATATAACGCTTTCGCTGGAATCGGTAACTTTGGAATGGCTTTGGCTAATGCAATCGGGGCAATCGCATCAAACATTGGCACGGCGTTCAGCAACGCTTGGATTTTTGCAAAAAACACCTTCTGGGAATTTCTTGCATCTGTAATTGATGGCGTGTCTAAATTAGAACCAGTCATCAACGGCATTGCTCAGTTACTTGGAAAAGAGGGTGTTGATTTCGGAGCGTTATCATCGAGCATCCGAGGAAAAAAAGAAAGCTACAAAGAGTTTGTTAGTGTTGGCGATGCTTGGAACTCTGGTATGAACACCTTTGGGTACAAAGATCTCGGTGAAGCGTGGTCAAGTGGAATGAACACGTTCCAATATGAAAATCTTGGCGAAGCGTGGGATAAAGGTTGGAACACCTATGACGTATTCCAAGATGGTTGGGCATCTGATGCTTACAATAGCGGTTACGACTGGGGTCAAGGCATCGAGGATAAGATAAATGACTGGGGTTCACAATTCCAAAACAAGGATGCTTCAAGTTACGATGGACTCTTCTCCGACATAGGCAATCTTATTGATACTGACAAATTACTCGGTGACAATGCGTTACCCAATGTTAATGACCCAGCGTATGACATCAAGGGTGCTTGGGATGAACCCAGTGTTGATGAATTATTATCTGGCGTTGGTGACGTTAAGGATTCTATGGACATCGCTGATGACGATTTAGAGTGGATGCGTAAAATCGCTGAAATGGAATGGCGAAACGAGTTTACCACTGCGGAAATTAAAGTTGAAATGAACAATAACAACACTGTTTACAATGACAGAGATTTGGACGGTATTGTTGAATATCTGTCCGATACCTTACGTTCTGAGATGACCAGTGTTGCTAATGGTGTTCATCATTAAAGGTAAAGGGGGCATCTAAATGGCATATTATAAAGGTTATCACTTTTTTGTTGGTGGTTTAGAACTGCCGTATGCCCCCTCAGAACTCACCGTTACCATTGGTTCAAATAACCAAACGGTTGAATTAATCAATGGTAACGAAATCAATATTTTAAAAAATCCGAAGTTAACGGAGATTAAATTTGATATTGAGTTACCGAGGGGTAGACAGTACGCATTTGCTAATAAACTACAATCGCCAATAAAATTCACAGATTACTTTGAAAAGTTGATGTTGAATAAAACACCAACTACATTGATTATTATTCGCACACCCCCGAATGGTAAGGTTGGAAATACCAAAAACGGATTTGCGAGTAGTGCTTGGAAAGTTAGTTTGGAGGGTTATGATTTAAAAGAAAGTGCCGAAAACGCCTATGACATTAAGGTTTCTTTGAACTTCAAAGAATATATCGAATATGGCACTGTTACGAGTACAACTGTCCAAAAGAAACTCAGAAAAAAAGTTAAGAAACTTACAAAAAAGCTCAATAAAAATAAAACTTACACCGTAAAAAAGGGCGATACTCTCTGGAAGATTGCTCGAAAATACTATGGTAGCGGTGCAAATTGGAAAAAGATATACACTGCCAATAAAACAATTATTGAGAAAACCGCTAAAAAGTATGGTAAGAAGAGTTCCAGCAATGGACATTGGATTTACCCCGGTACAAAACTAACAATCCCTGCAAAATAATTATTAAGGTGGTGATATTTTGGCAATTACAACTACTATCAACAAGAATTTTAACTGTGAGTTCAGCGTTGTGATTAAGCATAAAATCACCAATGGTTATGAACTAATAACTCCTGTTGTTGAGAACGGTGTCAAATGGGAAACCGATAGACAAGGTTCTCCCGGCAAACTCACATTTAAACTCTATAAAGATAAAAATAGCGGTATAAATTTCCAAGAGGGTGATGCTGTTCTACTTAAATGTCGTAACGTTGGAGAAGACTGGGTATCGGTATTTGAAGGATATATTTTCGTTAAAAAGCATACCAAAGATGGTTGGATTAATGTAACTGCTTACGATTTATTGAGATATTTCAAAAATAAAGCAACTTATGTTTATACCAACAAAAAAGCCAGTGAATTGGTAAAGATGATTGCTAACGACTATAAGTTAAGTCTCGGAACAATAGATGACTCCAGTTATGTTATTGGTGAGCGTGTTGAGGATGACCAGAGTTTGTTTGACATCATTCAAAACGCATTAGATCAAACGCTTATGAGTTCCAAAAAGATGTATATCTTATTTTCCGATGGTGGAAAAGTTCATTTGCGTAACTCCGAGAATATGCGACTCGATTTAGTTATCAACAAAAATGTTGCTGAAAACTTTGATTACGAGTCGAGCATTGACGAGGAAACATATAACGAGATCGAACTGTATTACGACAATGACGAGACAAATAAGCGTGAGTATTTCCACGCTGCTGATTCCAAGAACATCAGTAATTGGGGTAGATTACGACTCACCGAGAGTATTCAAACACCGACCAACGCCAAGGATAGAGTACAACAAATGCTCAAACTTTATAACCGCAAAACGAGAAAACTAACTGTAAAGGGTGCATTTGGAGATTATCACTGTAGAGCTGGTGCGAGTGTTATTGTTCAGTTGGATTTAGAGGACACGAAGGTTTCCAATTATATGATGATTGAGAAAGCAACGCACACCTTTAAAAAAGACGAGTATCGAATGGATTTAACATTAAGTGATTCGGAGTTTTCAGCGTGAGTAGTGGAATCATAGAAATTATCAAAAAGGTTGCGCTTAACGCGTATGAAGCCAGTAAACCAGTTAGTTTATTGTTTGGCGAGGTTATTTCAACTAACCCAGTGAAAATACAAGTTAGTGAATTGTTAACGCTAACCAAGGAATTTTTGGTCATCAATGGCACTGTTTCTAAAGGTGATAAAGTTAGCCTGATCAGATGCCAAGGCGGTCAAAAATACGTGGTATTGGGAACAAGAACTGGCTATGTGGAAAATACGGTCTATGTTAGTGGCGGTGAAACACTTCCCGATGGAATTGATGCAACCGATACTTGGCAATATCCATACAAGAAGGGATATACCAAAACCTCCGACTTCGGTTGGAGAAGAAGCACTGACAGTTACCACAAGGGTGTTGACTTGGTTGGTACTGGTAATAAACACATCTACCCGGTTAATACTGGTACGGTGGTTTGGATTAAGTCTTTGAGTAGTGGTTATGGAAAACATCTTCTAATCAACCACGGCGATGGTGTTTGGAGCTTATACGCTCACCTGAGCAAGATTTACGTCAAGACTGGTCAGAAAGTAAATAAAAATACTATTTTAGGAGTCGAGGGTAGCACTGGTAACTCTACTGGTTCACATCTTCATTTGGAAATCAGAAAGAGTGCTAATGGTAGCCAAATCGACCCAGTTACATTTTTAAATAACACATAAGGGGGTGCGGTTCAATGGGTTTTGATATTTCGACCATTCAAAAGGCTGGACTTGAAGCCATTAATGAACACGCACTCCAAATTGTTTTCGGTAAGGTCACGAGCGTTAAACCATTGGTTGTAAAGATTGGTAGCTCGTGGACTATAACCGAGGACTTCATAGTTTTAGATACTCCAGTTGATCTTAATGAGGAAGTAATCGTTATTAAGTATTCGACTGGAAACAAATATTTGGTGCTAAGTACCATTGAGAAAGTTTACGAGAGTTCCGTCAATATGGGCGGTATCGTAAACACTGGTTATAGCACAAGCGGTCAGTGGAAAAGCCTTGGAAAGTTTAAGGTCACTCATTACTGTTGCGAGAAATATCCGCATATTTGTAATGCTGGTGCGCCTTATAAAACTGCCACTGGAACAACCCCCCACGTTGGTGGATGTGCGGTTGACAAGAAGGTAATTCCACTTGGCTCTTATGTAAAAATTAATGGTGAGGTATACCACGCTGAGGACACTGGCGGTGCTATTAAAGGTAATCGCATAGACCTCGTGGTTGCTACACACAAAGAAGCCTTAGCAAAAGGCACATATAAAGCAGAAGTTTTCTTGAAAGTTGGTGATTAAATGCTTCCAAATATAACGGATATTGAAAATACTGATGATTTAATTGCAGATTTTGAAGAAGATGTGCAAGAAAATACGAAAACATTCGCCATAAATATGAAAGATAATATTATGGGTGGCACGATTGATGGGTTAGATGCTCTCCGACAGAGCATTTATCTTATGCTCAGTATAGAAGCCGACCAGTATATTATTTATCCATATACTTATGGTGTTAACACTTTAGATTTAATCGGAAAACCAGTCTATTATGTTATGGCAGTTATTCCCGATAGAATCAAAGAAACATTATTAACAGATGACCGAATTACTGATGTTTCTGATTTTGAGTTTGAGGTAGACGGCAATAAACTCCACGTTAAATTTGTCATTACTTCAATCTACGGCACTTTTGACGAAGAAACGGTGGTGATATTTTAATGTTTGAAGAGAAAACATTTGAAAATATATTAAGCGATATGCTGAGTTATGTTGCGGATAGAGATTCTGAGTTGGACATTCGAGAAGGTTCTATCATTTATACGGCACTCGCACCTATTGCTTTGGAATTGGAAAATGCCTATCACGAAATGGATATGATTTTGGATGAAACATTTCTTGAAACGGCTTCCAAAGAATATTTGGTTAAACACGGCAATCAACTTGGCGTAAATATTAACGAAGCCACTTGTGGTCACTTTGAGGGTGAGTTCAATGTTGATGTTGAGATTGGTAGCCGTTTTAATTTGGACAAATTCAACTATAGCGTAATTCAGAAATTGTCTGACCCCACAGATAGCAACGAGAATTATGTTTTTGAGTTGGTGTGCGAGACGGAGGGTTCAGAACCTAATAGTTATCTTGGTACATTAACTCCGATTACGTATGTTAAAGATTTAAACTATGCCGAACTCAAATCCGTAATTATTTACGGTGAGGATGAGGAAGATACAGAAGCCTACAGATATAGATTGCAGATTCACGCTCAAAATCCTCCAGTTAACGGAAACGTGGCACAATATAACGAGTGGTTAGATGAATACGATGGTATTGGTAAGTACCGAGTATCACCCTGTTGGAATGGTGCAAACACTGTTAAATTGGTAATTTTAAATACTGAAAACAAACGTGCCAGCGATGAATTACTCGCCGAAGTACAAAATTATTTCGATCCTCCCACCTCCGCTATTAACGATGATGTTTCAGATAGCACATATCCCCAAGGTAGAGGAATGGGTAATGGTCAGGCACTCATTGGAGCAGTCATAACAGTTGACACTGTAACAGAAGTTCCAATCGTAATTGACTGTACGTTAACTCTTAAACAAGGTTACACTTCACCCATTGGCGTACAAGAAGCCATTGAAGAGTATCTGAACACCATTGTTTTAAATAAAACCACGGTTAACTACTTACCTATTTCAGCAGCAATTTATAACGCCGAAAGTGTTGACGAGGTTCTCACTTTAAAGGTAACTGCGAAAGGTACTGTAATGGATGCGAACCTCTCGCCTTTCATTAGTAGCGTTGCTATTTCTGATAATGAGGTTGCGGTTCTCGATGCCGATAACAGTAGTTGGGGTATTTAATTATGGATTTGGAAATCAACTATAACGAACAAATGCTAAATTATTATCCCGAAGTTATCAAGGCAATTCGTGAATTTCAGGTAATGATTAGTACCCAGAGTATACAAGTTGAAGAGATGCACGAAAAACTTGTTGGGGTGCTTGAAAATGCGTACATCAGTACGGCACACGAGGATCGTATTGCTGAGTGGGAACGAGTGTTGGAAATAGAACCCCTACCCCAAGGCGATGATGATTTGGAAACTTGGCTCTCGGATAGACGAGAGACTATAATTGCGAGATTATATCAGCCGGAAAGATTAAATACTCAAACAATATCTGACATTGTTAAGATTTTCACAGGTGGTAAAGCCACTTCTTATTTTAAGGACGGTACAATCCATATACTCATAGCACCTCCGAGAAATAACAAGAAATACAAATTTGAGAATGTTGAGCAAGAGTTAAAACAAAAAGCTCCGGCACACTTACTTTTTACAGTAAGTCGAGATTATCAAGTGTGGGCGAAGGTTAAAACTGACCACATTACTTGGGCAGATGTACTTGCTGACCACATCGACTGGGAAGAAGTTCTTCACCCAGTTTTAACTTAATATGTAAAGGAGTTGATAAACTTTGAGTACAACGACTAAAAACTTAGGTTTACTTAAACCCGAATTAACCGATGCTGCCGATATTACGGCAACGAATCAAAACTGGGATGCGGTTGATGAAAAAATAAAAGCTATTTTACAAGGTAAGTTAGAAGTTGCATTACCAACCACGATGGGTGGTACTGGTGCAAACTCGACAGAAGAAGGATTCCGAATCCTTTTCACAAGAGCGACAATAAACGCAAGCAATCTTGTAAACGCAAATAGTTTAACAACGTCTGGTATACATATGGTATACATAGAAACAGTTGAACCATCAACATTAAATTACCCTTTCCGATACGGCATCTTATTTGTAGTTGCGTTTGGCGGTTACGTAGCGCAGACCTTCTATTCCGTATCGGCAGATAACGTCTACTTCAGATCATCTTATAATGGTTCGGCGTGGAGTGAATGGCAGCGTACATATACTACTAAAAACAAACCGAGTCTCACAGAACTTGGTGCTGCCAGCAATGACCACAACCACGATGGTAGATATTATCAAGTAGCGGATGTTGAGCGTGGTGCTAATATGGTGCTGGCTGCTCCAAATGGAACGAATGGCGATGCAACTTTCAGAAAGTTAGTTGCTGATGACCTTCCAACCATACCTATCTCCAAGGGTGGAACTGGCGCAAACACTCTTAATGGGGCGGTAGCGAATTTATTATGTAGAAACGCAATCGGAAACGACACTATTGTTGATGCGAACACACTAATAAAAACAGGTATTTACAAGATCTATTTAACTGATGAAAACCTTGCAGTTCGAAATAATTATCCGTATGTATATGGAAATATGTTGGTTATTAGTAATATGGAAGAAACCAACTATGCCTATATTGTTCAAATGTTCTTAACAACAAACGGTATAATTTATGTAAGAGCGTCAACCAATAGTGGTTCTACGTGGACAACGTGGGCGATGTTATTTGGTACAAACACTACAATATCCGCAAGTGCCA